>Ga0210390_10000090_pt1 | contig 90090 bp, 63 predicted proteins | sample IncBWH11OmetaG_FD_161050 | JGI IMG/M metagenome (GOLD analysis project Ga0210390, IMG submission 161050) | Forest soil microbial communities from Barre Woods Harvard Forest LTER site, Petersham, Massachusetts, United States - Inc-BW-H-11-O ...
GATCAGATCCTCGATTTTTACAAAGAAACCGTCCGCCAAGTCTCCACTCTTCCAGGAGTAGATCGTGTCGCAGTCGGCACCGCCGTCCCGTGGCGCGACAAAGGCATCTTCGGGCCCGGCTTCCAGTTCACCGCGCAAGGTCACGTGCGCGCCAACGGCGAAGAAGATCCTCACGCGCAATTCCGCACCATCTCGCCCGGATTTTTCGCCGCGCTCGGCGTGCCCATTATCGAAGGGCGCGATTTCAACGACCTCGATCGCAAAGACACCGAAAAAGTCGTCATCATCAGCCAGAGCGTCGCCATAAAAATGTTCCCCAACACCGACGCGCTCAATCAACACATCATGTGGACCGACCCGGTTATGAAATTTATCGATGTCAGCCCCGAACCGCGCCGCATCGTAGGCATCTCCGCCGATGTGGACGACGAAAACGTAGTCCCCGGCGCCACTCTCACTGTCTATCATCCGCTCGATCAGGAAATCGGCGGCGGCCGCCTCTTCGTCCACACCCACACCGATCCCTACTCGCTGGTAACTCCGATCACCCGCATCATCCGCGACTTGTCGGTAGATCAGCCGGTGGAAAAAGCCGCCACGCTAGACGACGTCCGCGCAGAAGTCCTAACCCCCGACCGCCTGAACGCGCTAGTCTTCGGCGGCTTCGCGGCAGTTGCTCTGGCGATCGCTGTGATTGGCGTAGCAGGCGTCCTGGTCTTTTCAGTAAGTGGCCGCACGCGCGAATTCGGCATCCGTCTCGCCCTGGGCGCGCAACCGCGCAACCTTCTCACCAGCGTGATCGCCCAAGGTGCCCTGATGGCCGCGGTAGGCATAGTCGCAGGCGCCGCATTTGGCTACCTGTTAGCTCGCTTGGCCAACAGCTACATCGTTGACATGCGCATGCCCGACGCGATCCCAGTGGCAGCCTCAGCCGCGGTCCTGCTAGCCGCCGCAGTGGTGGCCTCCGTGCTACCAGCAGCCCGCGCCGCCCGCATAGACGTAATGGACGCCCTCCGTTCCGAATAACCCACGTACACGGGTTTTAGCTTAGCAGCGGCCACCAGCTTTTCGTGGGACAGCCACTCTTGGCTGCCCTCTCGCATTTGCCGTCACCTGGGAATGCCGATCCCGCAAAGCCGGATTGACGCTTTTGCCTTTGACTTTGTACCGGCCGCCCGCTTTTCAGGCATCGTTGACTTTGCCTTTGGCGTTGATTTTGTGTACAACTACTCCACCCTTGGCCTTCCGACGAATAGGGGTTTCCCCTTGACATTGAAAAATATTAGAATTAAGTACTCAAGTCGGTAATCGGTCCCGTCTAATAATCCATCGAAGACCGATGATTCCCTCGCAGCGTGAAACACGGAGGAAGCATTGAATCTGTCCCGCAAGCTTGTACGTCCGAGCTATATCTTCTCTGCGCTCCCAAGATCCCTTGGCGGCAGGCTGCGCCCCTACTTCGAGCTTGGCAATCTCGCGACCATCGCCGTCGTGGCCATGATCTACTTCGTCGTAGGCAAACTCGGTGTGCAGCCGCGTACGGCGAACCAATCTGTCACCACGATTTGGCTTCCCGCGGGGATTTCCTTGGCGGCATTGCTTTTAAGGGGGCATCGAGCGTGGCCCGGCCCCTTTCTCGGCGCGTTTTTCCTCAGCGTTGCAATCACCGGGTCAATTTCGATTTCTTTGGGTCTCGCTACCGGCAATATTTTGACGGCCCTCTTGGCAACTCATCTCATCAATAGATATGCCCACGGTAAGAGCGCCTTCTTTAAAGCCCCCGACGCTTTGCGTTTTGTCTTCTTTGGCGCAATGCTGGGGCCGGCGCTGTGCGCCACCCAAGGCGTGAGCTTTCTCTGCCTGGGTGGTTTTGCCAAGCTGGCGGGTCTCCCGGCGCTTTGGTTCGTTTGGTGGGTTGGAGATATGTTGGGCGTGCTTTTTGTCACGCCGTTTCTTGTGCTCTTGCTAGGGCACAAACACCGTTTCTTTGGTCTGGCGGAGCCGCTCGAAATTACTGCTCTGATTGCAGGTCTCAGTCTCATGTGCGTGCTGAATTTCGGTCATCAGCCGATTTCCTGGATACCGGGAAACGGGCTGCTGTTTCTGTGCGCTCCCTTCTTGGTCTGGTCAGCACTCCGCTTTTGCCCGCTCGAAGCGGCCGGTGCCACACTCGTTATGGGCGGATTTGCGATGTGGGGTTCCCTGCATGGATTAGGGCCTTTTGAGAACGCCACCGGCTTGCCACTCTTCGTCGGTGCTTTTATGGCCGTGGGCACTGCTTCCACTTTGACAGTCGCCGCGGCATGCGCCGAACAGAAAAGCGCAACTAAAGATGTTTTGGGCTTGTACTGTGTACTTAAGGACGTAAAAGAAAGCGAAATTCGCGCGCTGCAACATACTGTAGAGACTCTTCAAGTTGAGCTGGCTAGGAAGAACGCTCGTCGAACAACTGACTCGCCACCTGATGCTGTACCCTCAGGTGGTGTCTCTGGAAACTTTGATGGCCGCATTCCTTGAATCCTGATTAACGAAACGCAACGCATCCTCAATGCCGGCGACTTCGGCGTGCCCGTCATGTCCGGCCGCAGGCACTACGCTAAAAAGGGGTATCTCTTATGATCATTGGTGAAAGGTTTCGCACTTTGCGGGAGCAAAAGAATCTATCGCAGGGAGATATCGAGAAGCGCACCGGGTTGCTCTGCTGCTATATTTCGCGCGTCGAAAACGGCCACACCGTGCCGTCCATCGAAACGCTGGAAAAAATGGCGCGCGCGCTGGAAGTTCCGCTCTATCAACTCGTCTATGATGGTGAACTGCCTCCCAAGGTCCCCGATTTGCCCTCGCGCAAAAAAGGCGAGGATCTCCCCTGGGGCAGTTCCGGCAAGGACGCTCGGATCCTCAGCCAATTCCGCAGGCTACTGCAGCGAGTCAGCGAAAATGACCGCAAGCTACTGGCCTTCATGGCCCAAAAAATGGCACGGCAAACCACTCGCGCGAAAACTTAGCGAGTCAAATCTCGATAGCCCAGCAATCGCTACGAGAAATCGCCAGCGCCGCTTACCTGAATAAATTAAACGAAGTTTGGAGTCACCGCGTGAGGGTGTCCCACTCCTTGCGCCGTTGATTCGGGCTAAGCGTGGGGGCTTGGACGCAAAACCACTGACACCACTCCAAGCAATGCGATTTTTCTCCCGGATCTCTGTGCTTCCGTGGCAAAAGGTCTTCGGCTCCCCCAACCGCTCGTCCACCCTAATTTTCCATTTTCTTTTTTCGCTCTCGGGCCAGTGAGTACTAGTTCTGTACCAGTTCTGTCCGAACGTACAGCTGCGTATTTCGCCAGCCCGTGTTAGCTTTACGCGAGACTAAATAGAAAATGAAAACTCTTCAAAATTCGCGCGAAGTCGGAAAGTCCGCATCCGCATCTCCGGCAATAGATCTACGCGCGACGCTCCGCATCGGCGTCGGCCTCCTCCCGATCTCTCACCGACGACCTACAGATGCGTACAAATCCGCCCTCCCGCTCGTAGAACTACGCACGATTCTAATCAACGGCCAAATTATTAGAAATCACCGTAAATGACTGAACACAATCACCCTCGCAAGTTTCTAATCGCACATTTTTCGCGAAATTTCAAAATCCAGCCCCGCCCGCTCCAATGTCACCGCTCTTGCCCCTGCGTATTTTCTGGTACAAAATCTCCACGCCCATGAAAACCCCACTGGCAACAAAAACCGGCGCGACGCCCCACGCCGTCGTCAGCATCACCAAAGCCCGCGAGAATCAGCCGCCTCCTTCCGTTGAAGAACGCATGAGCGCCGGCAAAGCTTTGCGCGAACGCGTCCCGCGAAGCTCGCATGCGAAATGGTCTCCCGCGCCTGATCGCCCCGATCCAATTGCGGTACTAAAAGAATCCAACCGCGGCCGCTTGTCCGAGCTGTTGCCGATCCGCTACGGACGCATGCGCAGCTCGCCGTTCGCTTTTTTCCGCGGCGCCGCGGCGCTGATGGCCTGGGATCTCGCGCACACTCCCACCACAAGAATTCGCGTGCAGGCCTGCGGCGATTGCCACCTGCTGAATTTCGGCGGCTACGGCTCTCCGGAGCGCCGTCTGGTTTTCGACATCAATGATTTCGACGAAACGCTTTCCGCGCCCTGGGAATGGGACGTGAAGCGTCTCGCCGCAAGCGTCGTGCTCGCTGGTCGCCAGAAAGGATTCAAAGAAGCACGTTGCGGCGACGCAGCACGCGCGCTGGTGGCCTCCTATCGCCGGCACATCCGCGGATATGCGCGCATGCCTTACCTGGAAGCGTGGTATTCGCACATTGATGTGGAACTTTTTATCGAGAAAGCGAAAACGGCGCGGGACAAGAAGTATTGGGAAAAAGTGGAACGCGCCGCGAAAATGCAAACTGCCGAATATATACTCCCGAAAATCACGGAGGTTTCCAAAGGCAAGCGGCGCATCATTGACCACCCTCCGCTGGTTTATCATCCGCGTGACATCGCGAGAATTAACGAGCACGTCCGCGCGTTGTTTCACCGCTACAGGCTCACGTTGCCCGAAGAACGCCGCGTGATTCTGGACCGCTATCACATCGTGGACATCGCGCGAAAGGTCGTGGGAGTGGGAAGCGTCGGCACGCGCTGCGACGTAGCGCTGCTAATGGCCGGAAAAGATGATGCGCTGGTGCTGCAACTGAAAGAAGCTCTGCCTTCCGTGCTGGAAGCGTACGCGGACAAGAGTCATTATCCAAATCACGGCGAGCGCGTGGTTACCGGACAGCGCATGCTGCAGGCCGCGAGCGACGTCTTCCTCGGCTGGACGCGCGCCGACGACGGACGCGATTATTATTTCCGCCAGCTGCGCGACATGAAAATGAAATTCGATTTGGAGAGCATGAACAAATCCGAATGGCTCGAGTACGTGCAAATTTGCGGCTGGACCCTGGCCCGCGCGCACGCGCGCACCGGCGACGCAGCGCGTATCGCCGGCTACATGGGCAAGAATTCAGCCTTCGACGATGCCCTCGATGAATTTGCGGCCGCGTATGCGGATCAGACCGAGCGGGACCACGCCGCGCTGCTGAAAGCGATTCGCGCAGGTCAGGTGCGCGCCGCGGAAACTTCGACGGCGTAGTTCACAAATCTGCTAGTTCACAAATCCGGCAGATCACAAATCCAGCGGCAGTGGATTTTTTCCAGTGATCAATCGCGCCGAGCGATCGAAAGTGATGTACAGCCACGCCCATTGCAGCATCACCAGCACGCGATTTTGAAATTGTATGATGTAAACCAAATGTATGAACACCCACATCAGCCAAGCAGGCCAGCCTGAAAGCCGCAGCCAATTTAAATCCGCAACGGCCGCGCCGCGCCCGATCGTCGCCAGATTTCCTTTGTCGAAATAATGGAACGGCGGAAGTTTCTCGCCGCGCAATCGCGCGCGAATCAATTTCGCCACATAATTTCCCTGCTGAATCGCGGGCTGTGCAACTCCCGGAAGCGGTTGCCCAGTTTGATGGCTGAAATTCGAAAGATCGCCGATGACAAAAATCTCCGGATGCGCGGCGATGCTCATGTCCGGCTCCACGATCACGCGGCACGCCCGGTCCAGCTTCGCGCCCGCCTCCTGCGAAAGAATCACGCCGAGCGGCGAAGCCAGCACGCCCGCGGCCCACAGCACCGTCCGCGTGGGAATAATTTCGTCCTGATTTCCGCAGCGAATCGTCACACCGTCAGCGCGAATGTCGGTGACCATCGCGCCGGTTCGAACCGTCACACCGAGCCGCTCCAGCATCCGCTGCGCGGCTTCGGAAAGCTTCGGAGGGTACGCTGGCAGCGCGCGGTCCGTGCCTTCCACCAGGATGATGCGCGTTTGCGACGGATCGATGGCGCGGAAATCGTGGCGCAGCGTATCGTGCGCGATTTCGCCCAGCGCTCCCGCCAGCTCTGCACCTGTGGGCCCTGCGCCCACGATCACAAACGTCATCCACGCGTGCAGCTTTTTCGGATCGCGTTCGCGCTCCGCCGCCTCAAACGCAAGAAGGATGCGGCCGCGCATCGCGGTGGCGTCGTCGAGATTTTTCAGCCCCGGCGCGAACTGCTCCCATTCGTCGTGCCCGAAATACTGGTGTGTGGCGCCGGTGGCAACGATCAGCGTGTCGTAATCGAGCGCGCCATCGCTGAGAATCACGCGGCGCTTGGCAGGGTCAATGTGCATGGCTTCGCCCAGCAGCACCTGCGTGTTTTTTTGTTTGTGCAGGATGTCACGCAGCGGGCCCGCAACGTTCGCGGGCGAAAGGGAGCCAGTGGCAACCTGGTAAAGCAGCGGCTGAAATAGATGATAGTTGCAGCGATCCACCAGCGTCACTTGCACCGGCACATTTTTCAGGGCTTGCGCAGCGGCAAGACCGCCGAAACCGCCACCAAGAATTACGACTTTGTGTGGATCATTCATCTGTGGGCGAACTCCCCGATAAGGGCACGAACAACAGCGCGATTGCGTTGAGCCACCTCTACGGTATCAGATGCACTGACGTGGCTGAAAGACGCCGCGCGACAGAATCGCAGTTGCGGCGCGGAAAATGTATCCGAGATAAACTGAATAGCACGGGAGGACTCGAACGCAAACGGTGAAACAAGGATTGCAAAAAGCAGCGACGTCGCTAGCGCTAATTTTGCTGATCGCGCTGGGAGCGCGCGTAGCGTACGCCTGGAACCAGGAACGACAAATGCGCGCCGATCTCGTGGGCCTGGTGCCGTTCCTGAACGAGACAGGAAACATCGCGTTTTCGCTGGCCAAGGGACACGGATTCAGTTCTCCGTACTGGCAGGATACTGGGCCAACGGCTTGGTTGACTCCGGTGTATCCGGCGCTGGTTGCGGCAATTTTCAAGATCTTCGGGATTCACACGCCGCACTCGTTTTTTGCGATCGTTCTTCTGAACATATTTTTTTCCACGGCCACGTGCGTGCCGCTTTATTACGTCGGCAAACGCGTGGGCGGATTGGGAGTCGCGAGTGGCGCCGCATGGCTGTGGGCGATTTTTCCCAACGCGATCATGATTCCTTACCAATGGGTTTGGGATACGTCTCTCGCGGCATTGCTACTGGCCACAATCTTGTGGGCGACGCTGGAACTTGCGGATACGCAGAGCGTACGCGCGTGGTACGGGTACGGGCTACTGTGGGGATTTGCATTGATGACCAATCCTTCGCTGGGCAGCCTGTTCCCGTTGCTTCTAGGGTGGGCCGCTCATCGCGCGTGGCAAAAAAGACAATTGCATCGGAGCCGGCCGCTGCTTGCTTGCGCAATTGCGGTGCTGTGCTGCGTGCCGTGGACCGTGCGCAATTATTTGATGTTCCACCGCTTCATTCCGCTGCGTTCGAACCTGCCTTTTGAATTGTGGCTGGGAAACAACGAACAGTTCGACGAACAATCGCAGGTGGTACCGCCGTCGGATCCGGAGCGCGCCGAGATTAGTAGGTACGTTCACATGGGCGAGACGGCCTTCATGCGGGACAAGTGGGAGAAAGCGACCGCCTTCATGCGCGCACACCCGCGACTGGAAATCACGCTCTTCGCGCGGCGGTTCGTGGCGACGTGGACCGGACTGGAAAAGCCCTTCGAGGGTTTTCGCGATACAGATTCTCCGCTGGTGCGGCTGGTGCTGATCAGCAATGCCCTAGCGGCGCTCGGCGCGTTGTGCGGGATTTTGGCGCTGCTGCGCTCGCGGAGCATCTACGCTTTTCCGCTAGCGGCCGGCCCGATTGTGTATCCGATCATTTACTACGTCACGCACACTTCGCTGCGCTACAGGCACCCGATTGACCCGGCGCTGCTGTTGTTGGTGGCAATCGCAATTGCGGCGGTGCTGCCAAACCGCAGCAACCACGCCGAAACAGTTTCGCAGCCCTCCTGAACCGAATTGGAAGAGTCCTTCCGCCCTACATTTCCTTACGAAATCCTTATGCCCCGCTTACGGATTCCTGAGGCAACACAGGTACCGTAGAACTTTCCACCCCGTGGAACATCTTAGGTTCGGGTGCGAATAAGCGGGGCAGGTGTGCGCCTGGAGGGCTCAAGCGGAGTGGTGGTCGCAACCGCGCTGGGGACGGGTCGTTCGCACTGGAACTTGCAGGCGCGATGAAGGACGAGTTTCATGGAAGTTTTTGTTTTTTTTGTGGTAGCTGCGGCGTGCATCTTTTTTCTGTACGCGCTGGTGCAATTCTCGCTGGAAGAAAAGCACCTGCGGCAAAAAAGACAAACGCCGCTCGGATTTCCGGTGATTTCCTCCGGACAAATCGTGATGCCACTGGAGCCGCCGCGCAAGGAGCGGCGTGAAGATTCGACAAAGCAGAAAACACAAAACTAGAAAAGGAGAGGTTTTTTCATGTTGAAGACGTTGACGAAGCACAAGGTGGCGAGCGGATGGCACGGACCAGCCGCCGCGGTATTTTGTATCATGCTTTCCCCGTGTTTGGTGTGGGCGCAGAACAGCGTGCCGCAGACCCAGCCTAGCAACGCGCAGAGCCAGGATGCCAACGCAAAAACAGCGGCAGACAATACGAGTGCCGCGGACACAACTGACGTTCCGCCTGTAGTTTCGAGCGCTGCAGACAGCACAACTACCAGCGCCGATCAGAACGGAAGCGGCTCTCCACAGACGGCGTCCGCCGCCTCGTCGCAACAAAATTCATCTTCACAGGCGAGTGCGCAACAAACTGCGACGCAGAACCCGGCGCAGGACCACGTGCTGGAAGGAAATTTCTTCCAACGACTGGCGCAATTTTATCGTCAAGATTGGGCCGGCACAAATCCATCGACGCCCCTACCACCAAAGCGCGGACTTCCGGCACCGCTAGATTCACCTCCGTTCCCGTCCTCGGATTGGGGCTACGGAGGCTCGCCTGACATCGGCGCTCCCGACGGCAATACCTATCCCTTAATGAGCGCGCTGAATCTGGAAAACAGCCGCGTTAAAGTCTACGGATGGGTTGCGACCAGCATAAATTTCAGCACGTCGGCGAACAACAACTTCCCGGTGTCCTACGACATCTTCCCGGACAAGATCGAACTGAATCAGGCGGTCATATACGTGGAGCGCCTTCCCGATACAGTGCAAACCGATCATTTCGACTGGGGATTCCATCTAACCGCGTTCGAAGGCATCGACTATCGTTTCACGACGGCGAAGGGATACTTCAGCCAGCAGCTTCTGGCTTCTAACAAGCAGTATGGCTTCGATCCCGTCCTCGAATACTTTGACCTCTACTTTCCGGTCAAAGACGGCCTGGACATCCGCGTCGGGCGCTTTCTTTCAGTTCCTGGGATCGAAGCGCAATTGGCGCCGAACAATTTCAACATGACGCACTCGTTGCTCTACACTATCGATCCCTTTACGGACACCGGGATCTACGCCTCGCTGAAACTGAACCCGCAATGGATAATTCAGGCCGGCATATCGTGCAGCCACGATGTGGCATGCTGGACCTCGGACGCTACACCTTCCGCTATTTTTTGCCTGAACTATTCCACGGCGACCAACAACAATAATTTCTACGGTTGTGCGAATGGCATAAATAGCGGCAAGTACGCCTACAACAATCTGCAGGACTATGACTTCACCTGGTACCACAAATTCAACAGCAAATGGAATATGGCGACTGAGACTTGGTACATGTACGAACGCGATGTACCGAACGTTGCCGGGAATGTGGCCAATCCCGTCCCGATCGAGATCGGCGCGAACGGGGCATTTTGCAAGGCAGGCGTGCTGCGTTGCACCGCGCCCGAATGGGCGATCGTCAACTACGTAAATCGCGAAATCAATTCAAAATTCTTTGTTGGATTCCGGTCTGACTTCCTGGATGACAAGAAGGGCCAGCGAACCGGGTTCGCCACGAAATATACGGAAAACACGCTGTATGCCACCAAATACATCGGCACTACGGTGATGATCCGTCCTGAACTCCGCTTCGATCACTCGTGGGACCTGGCGGCGTACAACAACGGCAAGGCCCGAAACCAGCTCTTCTTCGGCATGGACTTGATCTACAAATTTTGAGTTCGGTGACGATGTGAGGAGTGAACAGCGATGCTAGACGTAATATTCGTGGTAGTGACGATTTGTTTTTTCGCGGTCGCGCTCGCATACGTGCGCGGGTGCGACCGTCTGAAGTAAGGGGAACGACACAATGCTCGGTAACATATTATTGCTGGTGGTTTGCGTTCTGATTTTGGGGTATCTGTTCGCGGCCTTGCTGTGGCCGGAAAGGTTCTGACAATGACGGCAAATGGCTGGCTGCAAATATTCCTGTTTTTGCTGGTGATCTTCGCGGTGGCGAAGCCGGCGGGGCTTTTCATGACGAGAGTGTTCGCGCATGAGAAGACGTTTTTGGACCCGCTGCTTCGTCCAATCGAGCGCCTGCTGTACAAAGTGACCGGCGTGGATGAGAAGCGCGAAATGCGCTGGACGGAATACGCCATCGCGATGCTGCTGTTCAGCGGCGTTTCGATGGTGCTGCTGTATGCGATCGAGCGCGTGCAGCAATGGCTGCCGTGGAATCCGCAGAAACTCGCGGCGGTGCCGATGGATCTGGCGTTCAATACCGCGGCATCGTTTACGACTAACACGAACTGGCAGGCCTATACGCCAGAAGTGACGATGAGTTATTTCACGCAGATGGCGGGGCTGGCCTATCACAACTTCACCTCGGCCGCAGTTGGAATCGCAATGGCCATAGCGATCATTCGAGGAATCGCACGGCGCGAACAGGACACCATCGGCAACTTCTGGGTGGACCTAACGCGGGCGATATTGTGGGTGCTGCTGCCAGTGTGTTTAGTGGTTGCGATGATTTTTGTGTCGCAAGGCATGATTCAGAATTTGCGGCCGTACACGACGACGCAGATGGTGGATGCGCAGACGGTGACGACGACGGGCACGGACGGCAAGACTGCAACGCAGGTGGTGAACGAACAGGTGATCCCGCAGGGTCCGGTGGCTTCGCAGGAAGCCATCAAGATTTTCGGCACCAACGGCGGCGGCTTCTTCTACGCCAATAGCTCGCATCCCTATGAAAATCCCACGCCGCTGACAAATTTTCTGCAGCTGGTGCTGATTTTTGCGATTCCTTCGGGGCTGACTTACACGCTGGGGCGCATGACCGGATCGCAGCGGCACGGCTGGGCGGTGTGGGGCGCGATGGCTGTGCTATTTCTGGCCGGCGTGGCCTCGGCCTACAGCGCGGAGGCGCGCGGAAATCCGTTGTTGCACGGCGTGGACCAAAAAGTGAGCGCTACGCAATCCGGCGGCAACATGGAGGGGAAAGAAGTGCGGTTCGGCATCGCGAATACGGCGCTGTATGCAACGGTGACGACCGATGCGAGCTGTGGCGCGGTGAACGGCATGCACGATTCCTTCACGCCACTGGGCGGAATGATTCCGCTGATTAACATTATGTTGGGTGAAGTGGTGTTCGGCGGCGTGGGCTCGGGACTTTACGGAATGATCGTATTCGTGATTCTTTCCGTGTTCATCGCGGGGCTGATGGTCGGAAGAACACCGGAATACCTAGGGAAAAAGATCGAAGCTTACGACGTGAAGATGGCGATGCTTTCGGTGCTGATTTTTCCGCTGGTGATTCTGACGTTCACGGCGATTTCCGTGGTCGCTAAATCGTTTGGGATTCCGTCGATTTCGAATCCGGGACCACACGGGCTTTCGCAGGTTCTGTATGCGTACACTTCGACTACCGGAAACAACGGTTCGGCGTTCGGTGGATTTAACGGCAACACGCTTTGGTACAACACCACGCTCGGATTCGCGACTTTGTTCGGGCGATTTTTCGCAGTGATTCCGATTCTGGCGATTGCGGGGAGCCTGGCGAAAAAGAAATATGTGCCGGAGTCGGCTGGAACTTTTCCGGTGACGACGCCGCTGTTTTCGGTGCTGCTGATTTCGGTGGTGCTGATCGTGAGCGCGTTGACATTTTTCCCGGCGCTGAGCCTGGGACCGATCCTGGAACATTTGATGATGCATGCGGGAAAGGTGTTTTAAGGACACATGGCTACTAAAACGAGCAGTAAGGAAAAATCGCGCTGGGGACAGGACATCGTCGTGCAGGCGGTGTGGGATTCTTTCGTAAAACTGAATCCGAAGACGCTGGCGGCAAATCCGGTGATGTTCGTGGTGGAAGTGGGCGCGACGCTGACGTCCATTGACTTGGTCCGCGGAGTCGCGCAGCACTCGCATGGATTCGGATTCTCGCTGCAGATTACTTTGTGGCTGTGGTTCACGGTGCTGTTTGCGAATTTCGCGGAGGCGATGGCGGAAGGGCGCGGGAAGGCGCAGGCGGAAGCATTGCGCAAATCGCGCGCGGAAACTGTGGCGCGGCGATTGAAGCAGGATGGCAGCATCGAATCCATACCTGGCTCGCAATTGCGCTCGGGCGACTTGGTGATGGTGACTGCGGGGGAATTCGTGCCGGGCGACGGCGAAGTGATTGAGGGTGTCGCGTCGGTGGATGAATCGGCGATCACCGGAGAATCGGCGCCAGTGATTCGGGAATCGGGCGGGGATCGTTCGGCGGTGACGGGCGGGACGCGTGTGCTGTCCGATGAGGTCAAGGTGCGGATCACTTCGAATCCAGGAGAGACGTTCTTGGACCGGATGATCAAGCTGGTGGAAGGCGCGTCGCGGCAGAAGACGCCGAACGAGATCGCGCTGAATATCTTGCTGGCGGGGCTGACGATTATATTTTTGCTGGCGGTGGTTTCGTTGCAGCCGATGGCGATTTATTCGGGTGCGCCGCAATCGGTGTTCGTGCTGGTGGCGTTGCTGGTGTGCTTGATCCCGACGACGATTGGTGGATTGCTTTCGGCAATTGGTATCGCGGGAATGGATCGCGTGCTGCAGAAGAATGTACTGGCAATGTCCGGGCGCGCGGTGGAAGCGGCCGGCGACGTGGACACTTTGCTGCTGGATAAGACCGGGACGATAACTTTGGGAAACCGGTTCGCGACGGAATTTATTCCGGCACCGGGCGTGAGCGAGAGTGAATTGGCCGATGCCGCGCAGCTGGCTTCTTTGGCGGACGAGACGCCAGAGGGGCGTTCGATTGTGGTGCTGGCGAAAGACAAATATGGATTGCGGGGACGAGAGCTGGGATCGGTAGCAGCGACGTTCATTCCATTTTCAGCGGTGACGCGCATGTCTGGCGTGGATATGGATGGACGAAAGATTCGCAAGGGCGCGCGGGATGCGATTGTGAAATATATCAAGGAAGCGGGCGGGACGGTGCCGCAGGAAACGATGGAGGCTGTGGATCGCATTTCGAATTCGGGCGGGACGCCGTTGCTGGTGGCGGAAGACGCGCGGGCGCTGGGCGTGATTCATCTGAAGGACATTGTGAAGGGCGGGATGCGCGAGCGGTTTGAACATTTGCGCGTGATGGGAATTCGCACGGTGATGATAACCGGCGACAACCCGTTAACCGCGGCGGCGATTGCGCGCGAGGCGGGCGTGGATGATTTCCTGGCGGAGGCGCGACCGGAAGATAAGCTGGCGTTGATTCGCCGCGAGCAGGCCAAGGGGAAATTGGTGGCGATGACGGGCGACGGCACGAATGACGCGCCGGCGCTGGCGCAGGCGGACGTGGGCCTGGCGATGAACGCAGGGACGCAAGCAGCGAAAGAAGCCGGAAACATGGTGGATCTGGATTCGAATCCCACGAAGTTGATTGAGGTGGTGGAAATCGGCAAGCAATTGCTGATTACGCGAGGGGCGCTGACGACTTTTTCGGTGGCGAATGACGTCGCGAAATATTTCGCGATTATTCCGGCGATGTTCGCGGCGGCATTTCCGGAGTTGGAAGTCTTGAACGTGATGGGGCTGAAGAATCCGCAGTCGGCGATACTTTCAGCGGTGATTTTCAACGCGCTGATTATTATCGCGCTGGTGCCGCTGGCCTTGCGCGGCGTGAAATACCGGCCGCTGGGAGCGGAGGCTTTGCTGCGGCGCAATTTGCTGGTGTACGGGCTGGGCGGAATTATCGCGCCGTTTATCGGGATCAAATTGATTGACGTGATTATCACGCATATCGGATTGGCGTAGAGGCGATCGACTAATGAAAAAGAACTTTCTGATTTCGATTTGGATGACGCTGGCGACGACGGTGCTGCTGGGGATTTTGTACCCGCTGGTGGTGACGTTGCTGGCGCAGTGGGCTTTTCCGCGACAGGCGAATGGAGAAATCATTCACTTGGGCGGAAAGATGGTGGGATCGAGATTGATCGGGCAGCCGTTTACTTCGGCGGGATATTTTCATTCGCGGCCATCGGCGGCAGGAGCGGCCGGGTACGATCCGGATGCGTCTAGTGGCGGAGCGTCAAATTTGGGACCGACGAATTCGGCTTTGATTACGCGCGTGAATGGCGATGTGACGAAGCTGCAAGCAGAAAATCCTGGCGCGCGGATTCCGGTGGATTTGGTTACTACCTCGGGATCGGGATTGGATCCAGATATTACGCCGGCGGCTGCCGAATTTCAGATTGCGCGGGTGGCGCGCGAGCGGGGGATGAGCGAGGGGGATGTGCGGGCGGCCGTCGCGCGGCATACGGAGGCGCGGCAGTGGGGATTTTTGGGTGAGCCGCGGGTGAATGTGTTGGAGTTGAATTTGGAGTTGGACGCGATGCATCCGTTGCACTAAGGTCGGAGTGGTCTAACGGCGGTACGGAAAGGGTTGACAGCGTGGCAAGCTGAGACGCGGCCCTTCGATCCCGCACTGCGGGATCTCAGGATGAATCGCCCTGCAGGGCGATTCACAAGCAGCGCCCCTACCGAGTGACGGCGTGCGCGCCAGCGAGGCGAATTACTTCTCGGGGCGGTGAGTGCGGGATTTTGGTTTCGGTGGATCGAAGCGGTAGCCGATCCAGGGTTCGGTGTGGATGTAGCGCGGATGGCGCGGGTCCGGCTCGATTTTTCTTCGCAATTGATTGATGAAAACCCGCAGGTATTCGGTTTCTTCCCCATAGTCCGGTCCCCAGACGGCTTGCAGCAGGCGGCGATGCGCCTGGGCTTTGCCCGAATTCGAAACGAGCTGGCGCAGGAGTTCGAATTCTTTCGGCGTGAGGCGGACGGGATTATCGTGCACCATGACGGTGCGCTTCTCGAAGTCAATTTTCAGATCGTCGGAGATGAAGGGCGGAGTGGCATCGCTGGGCGCAGCTCGGCGCAGAGCGGCACGGATGCGCGCCATGAGTTCTTCGACGCCGAAAGGTTTAACGACGTAGTCGTCGGCACCGGCATCGAGAGCTTGGACCTTGTCGCGTTCGGTATTGCGCACGGTGAGCATGATGATGGGCGCATCGCAGGTGGTGCGAATTTCGCGGCAGGTTTCGAGTCCGGAAATTCCGGGCAGGTTCACGTCGAGCAGGATGAGATCAGGGCGCATATCGCGGACTTTTTCGAGCGCTTCTTCGCCGCTGCGCACTTCGACGACCGAGTAGCCCTGCGACGCGAGAGTGGTGAGCATGACGCGGCGGATTTGCGGCTCGTCGTCCACGACTAGAATAGTGGCTGCGTTCATCATTCCCTGGTCCTGCCGCGTTCGATGGGTAGCGTGAAGGAAAAAACGGAGCCTTGTCCGCGCTGGCTGGTAAGGCTCATGGTGCCTCCGTGGGCTTCGATGATGGCTTTAGCGATGGGCAGGCCCATGCCGGTGCCCTGCACCAGATAGCGCTGGTCTTTGCCGCGATAGAATTTTTCGAAAATGAGGCTTTGCTCGAGATCGTCAATGCCGGCGCCGCGATCGGCGACGCTGGTGACGACGAATTCGCCCGCCAGTTCCGCGGTGATGGTGATAGGCAGCGCCGCAGGCGAATATTGATTGGCGTTTTCGAGCAAGTGGACGAGAGCTTCGCGGGCGCGGGAAAGATCCACGCGAACGCGCGGCAAATTCGGTTGCACGTTTACATTCACGACGCGATCCCCCAGGGCCGGGCACTTGCTGAGCGCGGCGGCGATGACGTCTTCAATGGGGCGCGGTTCCAGCTCGAGTTCGACTTCGCCGGCATCCAGACGCGCCATTTCACCGGCTTCGCCGACGAGGCGGTTCAAGCGATCGGTTTCTTCGTTGATGATGGTGAGAAGCTCCTGGCGCTGGCGGTCGGTGACGCTGGAGTTGGAGAGCAAATTCGTGACGGATGCTTTGATGGAAGTGAGCGGAGTGCGCAGCGCGTGGGTGACGGAATCGAGCAGCGCGGTGCGCAGGCGTTCACCTTCGCGGGCGGCTTCGGTGAGGCCGAGCTGTTCGATGGCGCGGGCGCGTTCGATGGCGACGGCGACGAGCGTGCCGATGGCTTCGAGGGTCTGGCGCGAGAGCATTGAGCCGGAAATGCCGAGGCTGCCGATGGAACGGCCGCCGAGGCGCACCGGGACGAAGGAGAGGCTGTTGGGAGCGTCTAGTACAGGCTCTTCGCGCAAAACGATGGTGTTGAGGCTTTCGAGATCGAGCTTGGCGACGACCGGGCCGGAGCGATAGATTTTTTGTTTTTCAGAGAGCAGCAGGGCGGCGGCGCCGACTTCGAAGATGTCCACGATCTGCGAAGGAATGCGGTTGAGCAATTGAATTACGTTGCCGGACTCGAGCAGGCCCTGGCTAAAGGCGTAGAGTTTTTCGATTTCGCGGCGGCGCTGCGAGGCGTCTTCGGCTTTCTGGCGGGCGCGGGTGGACAGGCTGCTGGCTAGCACGGAGACTACCAGGAAAGCGAAGAGCGCGATCCAATTCTGCGGGTCGGCGATGGTGAAGCGGCCGATGGGCGGCAGGAAGTAATAGTTGAACGCGAGCATTGCCACTACGGACATGAACACGGAAACGGCGATGCCCCACACGGTGGAAACGGCTAAAATGGCGAGCAGAAAAGTGAGCGCTACCGTGGTGGGATTGACGATCAGAAGGTGCCGGTATCCGAGAGAAATACCCAACACCAGAGCGAATGCAGCTAGAAATCGCAGGAATCGAGTGAACCAGTGCACGCGCACGTTGCCATTCTAACGTAGCTTTCACAGCGTTCGTAGAAGAGAATACTCCGATGCCAAAGACTCCCGAGCAGTGGCTGGCCGCGGCGAAGCCCGCCGAAAAGACAAAGGGCGCGCTGAAACTATTTCTGGGATATGCGCCTGGGGTGGGAAAAACGTTCAGCATGCTGAGCGAGGCGATACGGCGGCACAGCCGCGGCGAAGACGTGGTGATTGGCGTGGTGGAAACGCACGGAAGAAAAGGGATCGCAGAACTTTCGTCACAACTGGAGACGATTCCGCGGCGGATGATTGATTACAAAGGCACACTCTTCGCGGAGATGGATATGGACGCGATTCTGGCGCGCAAACCGCGGGTGGTGCTGGTGGATGAGCTGGCGCATACGAATATTCCGGGGAGCCGGCATCGCAAGAGGTACGAGGACGTGCTGGAATTGTTGGACGCGAATATTGATGTGATCTCTACGGTGAATATTCAACACATCGAAAGCATTGCTCCGACGGTGCGCGCGATAACCGGAGTGGTGGTGCGCGAGACGGTGCCCGACTGGGTGCTCCAAGTATCGGATGAAACAGTAATGGTGGACTTGACGCCGGAAGCGCTGCAGAACCGGATGCGCCGGGGCGACGTGTATGGAAAAGAAAAAGTGGAGCAGGCGCTGAAGAATTTTTTCCGGCGTGGCAATTTGATCGCGTTGCGGGAACTGGCGCTGCGGCAGGTGGCGGAACAGGTGGACCGCAGCCTGGAATCATACATGGTGGAGAAAGATATACAGGAAGCGTGGGCGGTGCGCGAGCGGTTGGCAGTGTGCATCAGCGAAAATCCGAAGGCGCAATATCTGGTGGCGAGGGCGGCGCGCATGGCGCGGCGGATGGATGCGGAGCTATACGCGGTGCATGTGGATTTGGACAGTCAAATCGAGGAGGAGGAGTCGAAAACGCTGGCGTCTAATTTGCAGTTTGCGGAAAATCTGGGGGCGAAGCCGGTGCGGTTGAAGGGACATAATGTGGCCGACGCGATGGCGCAATTTGTGCGGGAGAAACACATTACGCATGTGATTTTCGGGCGGTCGGCTACGGAAGGGTGGCGGAAACTTTTGTATATGAATGCGATTAACCGGTTTTTGAATGATGCGCCGGCGGTGGACGTGCATATTGTTACGCAGGACGCGGAGTAGGTTGCAGGAATTAACGATCGGTGAAGTAGCGTTTAAACTCCACATTCGAAAACCCGGGCAAATTCAAAGTTAATGGCGCCCGTCCCGCAGAGGCGGGACGGCCGCTACAAATTCAAAAGAAAATTCAGAGTCAACGCCACGGCCTGCTGCGTATTATGCGCGAGAGACCGCTGGGGCTGAATCTTTGGCGACTGGTGCTGGTTCTTTGGCTGCGACCAGGGCTGGGTTGGGAAGCAGCATGCGGACTGGTTCGCGGATGGCCAGCTCGGCGGAAAAATTGCGCATGCGTTCGAGCAGGGCGGGCGTGACTTCCTGACCGCGCGCGATCAGCAGCAGACCTTTGCCGGATTTCAGGTCTTCACCGAAAGTCATGCCGACGGTTACGTCTTTCACCATGCGTTCCAGCATCAGCGTTTTTTCCTGAGAGATTCCGCGCATTCCTGCGAAGGCTTCGAGTAGTTGGGGGTCGTACCAGCCTTCGCGGCCGCGCATTACCGCCATGGGCTGCTCCGCAGGATTTCCGCCGGCCTCAAGCGAATCAAAATCGAGAGCAATTTTCAGGGCGCGAGCGCCCCAGGGAAGTTCGCCGACGATGGCGATGCCGTTGCGTTGTTTGGGATGAGCGAATTGGCAGACGGCGAGGCGCAGGATGGTGACAACGGAGTCCATGCGCGGAATATTGGAAAGGCACTTTTCGACGACGGTGGGCATGCGATCCACCATCACTTTTTCGGGGCCGGTGAGGACTTCGCCTTTGTAAAGTTTGTCGAGGGTGGCCGGGGGAAGCGTGACGCAACCGATCTGCGAGAACATGGCGGCGACTTCGACGGGCCAGCGCTCGCGAATCTGGAAATGGTTGATCAGTTCTTCGACGATTTTGCGGACGCGCGTGGCGCGGCCGAAGGCTAGCGGATTAGCGAGCGAGAGAATTTCCACGAGCGCTTTGATACTGCCGTGCAGAGTTTGTTCGAGCAGAACTTTTTCAGAGGTGACGAGAAGATATTGCTGGCAACAGGAATCGAGGGCCGCGAGCAACAGATCGCTGGAGCAGGGCTTGGTGAGGAAGCGAAAAATGTTGCCTTCGTTTACGGCGTCTATCGCTGATTCCATGTCCGCTTGGCCGGTGAGCAGGACGCGCACGCTGGACGGGGCGACGGCGCGGGCGTGAGCGAGGAATTGAGTGCCGGTCATTTGCGGCATGCGTTGGTCGGACATGATCACGGCGAAAGGCTCGGCGGTATTGAGCATTTCAATGGCGACTGTTCCTTCGTTGGCCGTTTCAACGATGCAGTGGCCGCGCAGCGTGCGCGCGAGTCCTTCGAGGACGTTCGGGTCGTCGTCCACGCAGAGAATTCTGGGGCGGTCGGTATTAGCCATGGGGCACCACCATCTCCTGCGCGGCGTTACGCGCTTCCACGCGCCAACCCGGCAAAAGATCTTCCACACCGAGGCGGGCGACGATTTCCGGATTGAGCGGCGCGTTGGGAATGGCGACGACGCCGAACTGCCCGGCTTCATGATCGTGCGCAAGCCAGTTGGCGAAATATACGCTGGAGAGCAAATCACCTTTTTCGCAGGCGACGCGTTCGAGATGGTGGTGATGCGCGACGGCTTCGACGATCACGTAGGGAATTCCCCACATGCTGAGAAGATAGGCGCCAACTTCTGCGTGCGAGACGCCGGTCAATTCCTCTTCAATTTCAAAGAGCGGGCGTTTTTCCCTTTGTGCACCTTCGATGGCGCGGGCGAAATGTTCGGGAGTGGCTTCGGCCAAAACGAGTTTGCCGACGTCATGAAGTAGGCCGGCGATCATGCCGAGCCTGCGGACAGTGTTGTCACCAGCGACGTAGCCAGCCATTTTGGCGGTGAGCTGGGCGTGGGCATGGAGCGCTTCGAGGGAAAAACCGGAGATGGATTTTGTGGGACGGAAGGCGCGGAAGATTTCTACCGAGAGGACGAGATTTTCTAGAATGCTTTTGCCGAGATAGGTGATGGCCGTATTGATGTCGCTGATATTGCGCGCGACTCCGAAGAAAGCTGAGTTTACCAGCTGCAGAACTTTGGCGGACATGGCAGGATCACGTTCGACGAGCAGCGCGATGCTTTGCGAGGTGCTATCGGGATCGGCAAGAGCTTTGCGCATTTCGATGCATGATTTGGGGAGCGAGGGTAATTGCTGCATGGAGCCGACGATGCTTTCCAGGCGCTTGTTATTAAGGATACTGTTGAGGCTGGTGGCGCGCTCGATGGCGTATTGCAGCGTGTCTTGATCGCACGGCTTCACGAGAAACTGATGAGCGACGGGGACGGCGTTGAGCGCGGCTTCCAGTTCGGTGTAGCCGGAAAGAATGATGCGCAAGACGCTGGGATATTTTTCGCGCACGGCTTTGAGGAGCGTGGCGCCATCCATTCCGGGCATGCGCATATCGGAAACGATCACGTCGAACGGAGCGGCTTCCATCATTTGCAGTGCGGCCTGGCCGCTGGGAGCGAAAGCCATTTCCCAGATGTGGCGCTGGGGACGCAGTATGCGCTGCAAGCCTTCGAGAATTCTGCCCTCATCATCCACAAAAATAATTCGCTTCATGATGCGAGCACCTCTTTGGGAGCGGCGACGCCATGGGTTGGGAGGCGCACGCAAAATGTGGTGCCCTGGCCCATTTCCGTTTCGAAGGTGAGCGTGCCGCCGTGTTTTTCGACGACGATGGCGCGGGCCAGGGCGAGGCCTTGGCCGGAACCTTTGCCGACTTCTTTCGTGGTGAAAAACGGGTCGAATATTTTCCCGCGAACGCCTTCGGGGACTCCGGTGCCACTATCTTGCACGGTGACGACGACGGAGTCGCCGTCTTCGCGAGTTCGAACGATGATGAGGCCTTTTTCACCGGTAACTTTCATGACGTCTCCAATGGCGTGGGCCGCGTTGACGAACAAGTTCAGAAAGACTTGATTGAGATCTCCGAGATGACACGAGACAGGCGGCAGCACGCCGAGATCGGTTTCGACTTCGGCTACATATTTGGTTTCGTTCCGCGAGACGATCAGGGTGCTTTCGATGGCTTTGTTGAGGTCGGCGGCGACTTTATCGGCGCTGCGATCCACGTGCGAAAACTCTTTCATGGCGCGGACGATGGTGGCGACGCGATTCACGCCGTCCATCATTTGCTCGAGAGCTTTGGGAATTTCTGTTTTGAGGAAGGTCCACTCTATTTTGGTGCAGATCGCATCGAGGGATTGGAGGAGTTCGGGCGGGACGGCGCCGTCGCGGGCCCGCTGCGAGATTTCTTCGTACTGGGTGATCATGGCGAGACCGTCGCGAAAGGAGTCCTGAACGAAGCGGGTGTTGTCTCCGATGAATTGAATTGGGGTGTTGATTTCGTGGGCGATTCCGGCGGCCAGGCCGCCGACCGCTTCGAGTTTTTGCGCGTGACGGAGTTCGATTTCCATCTGACGCTTTTCGGAGATGTCCGTGAAGTTGATGACCGCGCCGCTGACTTGCGCGCCTTCGAACATAGGGACGGCGGAATAGCTGACCGCGAGATGCGAGCCGTCAATGCGGCAGAAATAATCGAGGTCGGTGGAATGGCTGCGGCCCTCTTGCAACAGCTGGGTCAGCGGGCAATCGGATTCCGGGTAGGGGGTACCATCCTGGCGAGTGTGATGAAACAGATCGTGGGAGTTCTTGCCAACGACGCGTTCCGGCATGACGCCCAAGGTGCGGGCAGCGGAACGATTGATGAAAGTGATGGAGCCGGCGAGGTCCACGCCGTAGATGCCTTCGGAAGTGGACTCGAGAATGAGGACGAGTTCTTTGCCAATTCTTTCGCGTTCGGCCTCGGCGATTTTGCGCGCCATGAACTGGCCCATCTGGCTGGCGATGCTCATCAGAAAATTGCTGAGCTCTTCGTCCATGGTGATTCGTTCATGGCTGAAGAAGGCCATGACGCCGAAAATTGCCTGAAAAAAACCGAGCGGCACGGCGAAGGCGCCGCGGATTCCGGCGGAAGTGGCGGCGTGGGCCCTCGTGAAGTAGGCGCTCTCGGATATGTCTTCGATCGATTGCGGCGCGCGCGTTTGCCAGACGCGTCCGGGAAGACCTTCGCCGAATTGGAACTGGATGCTCTGGCTTACGGCCTGAAATTGGAGATTCTTGGGCGACGGCACGCACCAGAATTGCGCGGGGAGCAAGTGAGTGGTTGCAGCGTCGAGCTGCCAGATTTCGCCGAAATCGTATTTCAGCGATTCGCAGAGGACGCGAAGAATCCCGTCGCAGGCTTCGGGAATATTTTGCGATTCGGCCAGGACGCGGGAGACCGCGAGCTGGACGTCGGCCTGTTTGCGCACGCCGTGACGTTCGATCGCGTAGGACAGTACGCGTTCGTACGCGGTCGAGTTCATGCGGCTCTTGACAACGTAGTCGTCTGCGCCGGCGCGAACTACTTCGATAGCTTGAACGGCATCGTGAACGGTGGTGAGGATGATGACCGGAGTGTTTTTCGCGGCGGCGACGAGGCGCTGCAGGCCGCGAATACCATCGGAGTCCGGGACTGCGACGTCGATTAGGAATACGTCGAAGGAATTTTTGGCGATTTGCTGCAATGCTTCGGACAGGCTGGCGACGGCGCGCACGGCGAACGAAGTGTTGCGGGCCTCGCCAAGCTTCTGGCGAATGTCGGCCTCGTCTTGAGCATCGGCGACGATCAAGAGAACGTGCAGGGTTCTGAGGTTCATGGTTTGAGGTGCCCTGAAATGAAACAGCCGTGTACCGCGACGCCGCTCTCGAAAGCAATGAGCATGGGAGGCGGACACGGCAAGAGCTTGCGGAAGCCTCTGTCGGAATAATCGTCCGATTTGGGAGAAAGGATTAGCGAGACGTGAGTCGAAGGTCATTTGGGGAGAAAATGGCGCTGTGGAACGCGATTAGTAACGGCGGTAGCTTTGAAAAACTAAGATTCGTCGGGGGGGATGTCGAAGTTAACCAAGTCGGCCTGAAAGCCGCGGGTTTTTATGGCGCCGTAGGTCATGCCGAGAACCATCCAGACGGCGCCAAGCTTCAGGGCGGGACCGCTGAGGTGACTCCAGATGAACGCGCAGATGAGGAAGCCGAGCAGGGGCGAAAGGAGATTTAGGATTTGGCGTTTTTCGGCGCGCACGTAGTAGCGGACTAGCGCGGCGACGTTCACGCCCATGAAGGCGAGGAGCGCGCCGAAGTTGAGCAGGTCAGCGCCTTGGTCGTAGGTGATGATGAAGGAGCCGGCGAGAGCGATGGTGCCGACTAGGATGACGTTGTTGCGCGGAATGTGATTTTTAGGATCGAGCGCGCCGAAGAATTTTTTGGGGATGCCGTTGCTGCGGCCCATACCGTAGAGCAGGCGCGCGGCGCCGAGCTGCGAGCCCAGGCCGGAGCCGATATTGGCGACGAGGATGGTGAAATTGACGAGTTGGAAGAGGAAATAGCCGCCGGCGGTCTGGGCGACTAGCGGGAAGGCGGAGGTGATCTTGTCCTCTGGAAACGGCTGGTCGCGCCAGACCAACTGCGCGGCATAAACCTCGAGCGAAGCGAGCACGCCGGTGATGAGGCAGACCAGGACAGTGGCTAGCATAATGTTGCGGCGGGGATTTTCGACTTCTTCGGAGAAGGTGGAGATCGCGTCGAAGCCGATGTAGGTGAGGACGGCTACCGAAGTGCCGTGGAAGACGGATTTGAAGCTGAACGTGGCGGGATTGTAAAACGGGTGCGTGAAGAAGCCTTGACCGTATTCGTGGAGGCTCCAGAGGAAATGAATCACGAAAGCGAAAAAGATTACTACGACGATGGACATTCCGGCGGCCATTACGTCGTTGATGCGGGCGGAGGTTTTTACGCCACGGAGATTTAGCATCGTGAAGGCGCCGGCGTAGAAGACGGCGAGAGTCCAGTAGGGCATGAACGGGAGAATATTCTGGGTGAGCTGGCTGCAAATGATAGTGCAGATTAGCGGATTGAGGATGTAATCCATCACGATGGCCCAGCCGGTGACGTAGCCTAGGGCGGGTTTGAGTTCCTGGCCGACGTAGGTGTAGGCAGAACCGGCGGAAGGATAGGCGCGCGCCATTTTTCCGTAGCTGATGGCGGTGAAGAGCATGGCGACCATGGCGATAAGGATGGTGGTGACGACGTGGCCGCGCGCGTCGTTGCTGATGACGCCGTAGATGCCCATGGGGGCGATGGGTTGGATGATCACGATACCGATGATGATCAGGTCCCAGAGGGTCAGGACGCGACGGAGTTTTACGGCGGCTTCGTTGGCCATTGTTCCTTTTGAGCAACAGCTGCCGGTTCGGTGAGGATGAAGCGGCCGCTACAATTTCAAAGGCGGATGCAAATTCAAAGGCAACGTCAAAGGCGCCCGCCTGAAGGCGGCTCCTACAAATTCAACGGCAACACAGAAGAGCCGGTGAGACGCCGGCTCTACGAAGCCCGATGCCGCGACGAAATTGCGAGCGGCGCCGGAAAGGGGGCGGGGCTTCATTCGGTTATCACGGATTTTACTAGATTTCTGGGGCGGTCCACGTCGCAGCCGTTTAGGACGGCGTAGTGATAGGCGAAAAGCTGCAGGGGGACTACTTCCAGGATCGGCAGCAGGAGTTCGGTGGCCGGGGGGACGAAAATGGTGCGATCGGCCACCGTCGCGACTTCGCGATCGCCTTCGGTGGCGATAGCGATGGATTTTCCGCCACGGCTTTTGACGTATTCGAGGACTGATAAGGTTTTTTGGTAACGCAGGACGGAATCGGGATCGGCGGCGTCGCGCGTGGCGAGCACGACGACTACGAGATTTTCATCCACTAGAGCGTTGGAGCCGTGGCGCAGTTCACCGGCGGGCAGGCCTTCGGCTTGCACGTAGGAAATTTCTTTCAACTTGAGAGCGCCTTCGCGGGCGATGGCGTAATGCACGCCGCGGCCGAGGAACATGAACTTGCTGGCTTGTTGAAAGGCGCGGGCGCAGCCGGAAGCTTGCGCGTCCCAGCTTGGCAGAAACTTTTCGATCTGCCGGGGCAGCTCGGCCAGGAAATTCAGGTGCGTTCGGGTGACTTCGGCGGTCATGCGGCCGCGTTGGCGAGCGAGAAACAGCGCGAGGAGATAGAGCATGGTGAGCTGCGAGGTGAAACTTTTCGTCGCGGGGATCGCTTTTTCCAGACCGGCGCAGGTTTGCAGGTTGGCGCTGGCTTCGCGGGAAATGGTGGAATCGGCGACGTTGGAAATGGCGACGGTCTTTGCGCCGCGATTGAGCGCTTCGCGTTGCGCGGCGGTGGTGTCCGCCGTTTCGCCGGACTGGGTGATTACGACGACGATCGGATCGGTGTCTGAATGGGTGGAGCGATAGCAATATTCGCTGGCGTATTCCACGTCCACGGCGACGCCTGCCAGATCTTCCATCATGATTTCGCCGGCTAGGCCGGCATTGCGGCTGGAGCCGCTGGCGGCGATGATGATTTTTTTAAAGGCGAAGAGGGCTTTTTCGATGGGCTGGAGAGAGTTCGAAAAAATTACGTCGTCCGCGACATTCTGGCGAATGGTTTCGCGAATGGCCTGCGGCTGCTCGTAGATTTCGCGCAGCATGTGATTTGGGAATTGCGTGGGGGGAATGGTCAATGGCCTGTCCTGCTCGGTGGACATCAGTGCCCTGCTCCGGTGGATGACGCGGGGACGCCGCGGGCTTCTTTCAGCGGGATAGTGGAGAGCGCGATATTCCAGCCGGAGATGGTGAGTTCCGAGCCGCCGAAAACGGAAGTGGAGGGGAGATAGCGCGCGGTTAGCTCGCGAGATTCGCCGGGCATCAGCTCGATGTAATTATCGTCCCAGAAGACGGGGAGGATTTCTTCGGATTGACCGCTCTTGTGAATTCCGAGGTGAATTTGAAAAGCGAGATGGTCGCTGGGATTTTTTAGGAGCACATGCGCGACGGGGCCATCGGGACTGGGCAGCACGCTGGCGCTGACGTCCACGGTAACTTTTGTTAGCGATTGCAGGGCAGTCAAATCTTCGTAGGAGGATACCGGCGTGAAGCGGTAGGTGGTCTTGGTCCATTCGTAAGTGTTCTTTTTGGCTGAGAGCCAATAGAAATTCTGGCTGACGATTTTCCCGTCGCTAGATTGCAGCTGCAATTGGACGAAATAGGCGGGCGACGCGGGGCTGAACGATTCGGCGGGAAGCGTGAAGACTTTCTGGACGCCGTCGGGACCAACGTCGACGTGCGCTTGGTTCGAAAATCGTTCGTGGAGAGACGCGTCGTAGAGTTTCGCGGTGACGGTGAGGCCTGCGGCTTTTTCGTAGCGGCTGTTGACGATGGCGATGCTGTTGTCGTCGTAGGAATATTGCACGTGCAGTGGCTCGCAGGCTTTTTTTGTGCCGAAATACCCACCTGCGGGCTGCAGATAATAATCGAACAGGTGCCAGATGGTGGAAGGCCAAGCGTTATTGAGCATCCACTGAATAATACCCGTGGTGGCGTACTTGTTGCGAGAGTAAGCCTCGAACATGGCGCGTTCGCCTTCGTAGGCCATGGCTTGCGATTTCACTAGGTAATCGTCGAGGCCGGCGGACGGGCCATAGATCGCGTCCATTGCACTATTGAAGTGCGTGAGGTCTTTGAAGCCTTCGGAGCCGGCGTGAAAATTCCAGAAAGAATCCTGCGGCCACATGTGGTCGGCGGGAATGAATAGCTTCAGGCAACTTTCTAGCGAAGGTGCGGGGCCTGGGCTCGTCTCGGTGTTGAACCCGAAAGCGCCGCCGTATTTATTGGTGTCGACGAGCCAGTAATCGGGTGGCACGTAATCGTACGGGCCGGTCATTTTTACGCCGGAGGGGCCGGTGACGGTGGTGGGCGTGGCCGAGGCGGAAGATATATAAGGATTGGGCCAGGACGATTCTTTCAGGACTTTGATGTAAGCGGTCTCGACGTTGGCGGGCGGAGGATTATCGCTGCCATTGAGCCACACGAGCATGCTGGGATGGCTGCGCATGCGCATGATTTGGGAACGTAGAGAGGCGGTAGCAATTTCCAGAGTTTCGGGCTGCCAGTGCTTCCACTGTTCCCAGATATCGCAGCAGCACCAGCCGGCCATGATGAGGACGCCGCACTGGTCGGCGAGATTGTAGAAATCGTCGGTTTCGAGCTTCCCTTCCAGGCGAATGGTGTTCAGGTTCATATCGCGGACGTAGCGGAATTCGTTTTCGAGGCGGTCCATATCCTGACGCAAAAGCATGTCGGGAGACCAGCCGCCGCCGCGGATAAGGATGTTTTTGCCGTTGATGGAAAACTGCAGAGCGCCGGTGGAATTCAGCGCGGCGGTGATTTCGCGGATGCCGAATTTGAGGGTTTGTGCGTCGGATTCCTGATTGTTTATTTGGAAGCGCAGAGAGAGTTCGTGTAGGTCTTGTGCGCCCATGCCGTAGGGCCACCAGAGTTTGGGATTTTTGATTTGGAGTTGGGGAAAGGTGTCGGAGAGAAAGCGGGCGGTGCGGGTTTCGTTTGGCTTGAGCGTGATGGTCTGTTTCAGCTGGACGTCGTCGAATTGGGCTTCGAGAGTTCCTGTGACTTCTTCTGCTGTCGCGTTGTGAAGTTCGGCTTCGATGCCGAGATTTGCTTGCGCTAGCGAAGTGGTGGGAAAGTGGGTGATGACTTGCGGGTAGCGAATGGCGACGGGGCCGCTGGCTTGGAGATAAACCGGGCGCCAGAGGCCCATGTCTTTATCGGCGGGCGCGGGATTCCAGTCAACCCAATTGATGCCAAGATCTTTTTCGGTTTGGGGGAAGGTTTCGACGGCTAGTGAGTTCGATTGGCCTGGCGCGAGCTGGGCGGAAATTTCGTATTCGTAGGTGCGATAGGCGCCAGCTACGTCTTTGGCGTCGGCGATTTTGTGACCGTTGACCCAGATGTTGGCGCGGTTGTTGATGCCACCGAAGTGCAGCCACACTTTGCGTCCGGCGAAATTTTCGGGGAGCTTGAATTCGGTGCGATACCACCAGGAGCAGCGGAAGGGGCTGTCCTGCGGCATGGGCAGGAGCGAAAAATTCTTGCCGATAGGATATTCGGTGCCGGGGATATCACGGAGATTTTTTCCATAGTAGGGATCGGAGTAGGTCTTGTCGGTGACTAATGCAGCTATTACCGTGGAGGGGACGGTGGTGGAGTGCCAGCCGGTGGTGTTGAAACCTGTGGTGGAGATTCGTTCGGGGGTGGCGTTTATTTTGCAGGAGGATTGGAGCGTCCAGTCAGAGTGCAGGAATAATCTCGCGCTGGGTTCGGGAGACGGATCGGCGCAGAGGCGTGCGGGAGCGAGTGCTAGTGCGAGGAGGATTATGGCGGCTGTGGCGCCAGTGAAGTACGATCGAGCGATCTGATTTTTGCGCAAGATGCCTTGACCTCCTGGGAAAAACACAGGGCATTAGCGGATTCATTAAAATTTATTAAACCGAAGTATCATGCGCGGGTTGCGTGCAAGTCAAGCGCAAAACCGCCTCCGCACTGCAATACAAAGCAAAATTCCCCGCTTGCGCTGCAACACAAACCGAAATTCTAGGCCCAGGAAACGGCGCGGGTGGATTCGCGCACTACTAGTTCGGGGGCGAGCAGCCGGTGCACGGCTGGGGATTCGCGTTCCTCGATGGCCGCATTGATCGCATCCAGAATAATTCCCACGGCGGCGCTGCCCAGCGCTTCCATCGGCTGGCGGACAGTAGTGAGCGAGGGGACGGAAAGGCCGGCGGGAATCACGTCGTCAAAGCCGATGACGGAGCAATCTTCGGGAACCTTCATTCCGGCGCGAGCGAGGCTGCGGATGACGCCGAAGGCGGTCATATCGTCAAAAGCCATCACCGCGGTGAAACGCTTCTTGTGCTTCAGGAATTCTTCGGTGAGTTTCAGTCCGCCTTCGTAACTGGAATTGGGATCAAAGGCGTCGGGCAGATCAAGCACGAGCGAAGGATCAATTTCCAGATTGACCGAGCGAGCGAAGGCACGGACACCACGCCAGCGCGGAGAACTATCGCCAAGCATTTTCGGTCCGCGGATGAACGCGATTTTGCGATGGCCGAGCGAGTGCAGGTGTTCCATGGCGAGATGCGCGCCGGCTTCGTTGTCCACCATGACGGAGCTGACGGCGCCGGAGCGCAACTCGCGGCCAATCATGACCGCGGGGATATTGCGTTTTTCCACGTCGGCGAGCAGATCAATATCCACGAAGAGCCAGTTGGCGACGACGATGAGCGCTTCGACGGGACGCGCGAGGAGCATTTCGAGATAGCGTTCGAAGCGGCCGCGCTGATTGTGCACGTCGGTGAGAATGGGCAGATAGGAGGCTTGATACAAGGCATTTTCGATGCCGCGAAGGATTAGGGTGCAATAGGGATCGGTGATATCGAAGACCATCACGCCCACGGTACGATTGCGTTTCGCGCTGAGGAAACGCGAGACGACTTTGGGACGATAGGCAAGTTTTTTCGCGGCGCGTTCGATGCGGTCTTTGGTGGTGGGCGGAATGTAGCGGGAGAGCGGCGCGTTATTGAGGACGATGGAAACGGTGGCGGGTGAGACGCCGCTTTCCAAGGCGACGTCGCGCAGGGTGACGGCGGTGTTTTTAACTTTTCTACGGGTCAAGAATAACTCCGTGATTAGGAACAACGATGGCGCACTGGGAACGCACATCTTTATCACAGGCAGTGCGAAGAGGCTAGCGGTACGAGCGGCGCAGCGTTTTTCTGTGGCACGCGCGGGCGGGTCGGTGGTGTTTGGCACACCCTGGGCATTTACAGCTCAGGGTGGGGGTGGTAGGGGAAGGTTTCACTGAAGAGGCTTTGATTGACTGGGAGCATGAGCGCTTCGGAGGAGAGTGTCTGTTCCGAACAGCACACTGCGCGGTTTGGGGTGCGCGCGACTTACTTCTAGTTGCTTACTTCTTACTCTTGTCGAACGACTCAGCGGCGGCGAGTTTGCGGTCTACGTGCGGTTCGGAGCGTGGGCCTCCGGAATGGAGGACGCAACGTTCTCCGACCCTGACGCCACAGGTGGGACAAGGGACGGAGGATAATTGTTTCGGGGTAAGTTCGTGAATTTTCATTCAGACAGGATGCGGGAAGCCGCAGCCGCGAAACAGTTCAATTTGGCACACTTTTTGTAAATTTACGGTACGCCAGCGTACGGAAATTTGCCCTTTGATGCGGGATGAAAGTCAGTCGTGCAGGACGACGCTGAGGAGCGAATTATCAATGTGGATCTTGCGGTTGGTGTAGTGGATGAAGCCGAGATTGCGGAACTTGTTCATGAAGAAATTGACGCGGGAGCGAGTGGTGCCGATCATTTCCGCCAGGGTCTCTTGCGAGACTTTGGGGAGTGATTTGCGCGGGTCGCCGGGCGCACCGTAACGGGCAAGCAGCAGCAGAGTCCGCGCGAGGCGTTTTTCACTGGAGTTAAAGAGTTGGTCGATGAGGTCTTCTTCAACGCGGATGTTGCGCGCGAGCATATAGGCGATGAAGCGGTCGGAGAATTCGTGCTCCTCGTGGAGGACGCGAATCATTTCTTTTTTATCGATGACCAGCGCGGTGGTAGGCGCGATGGTGGTGGCCGTGGCCATGCAGAGGGACTGGCCTCCGAGGCAGGCTTCGCCGAAAAAATCGCCGGGGCCGAGGATGGCTACTACTGCTTCTTTACCGACCTGATTTACGACCGAAAGCTTCACGCCCCCTTCTTGGATGTACATCACGTGCTTAGCGACATCGCCCTGGGCGAAGATCGACTCTTTGCGGGCGAATTTGGCGACTTTTCTGCCGAGACCGGTGGAGTCCAGAAATGCCTTCACATCGAAGACACGGCTTCGGGACTTCGTCCTTTTTGGGGGGCGAGGAACCTTGATAGCGACACTTCGAGTAGCTGACGACGCCATAGGGAAGATTAACATGAGGCGTGGGCAGTCAATCTGTTCAAAATTGCACACTTGGGCTGGCGGGCGTCGGAGCTTTCGCCTGGTGTGCGCGTCTCGTCCCACGGACGAACGCCGCAGGCACGGGTTCTCGGTTCAACTTTTCGAATTCTGCGGGTGATTTCTGCTAAGCGCGCATGCAGAGCGATCGAGTTGCTAACGATGACGCGGCCACGCGCGTCCATAGAGCCACAGGGGCGTCGTGTCGTTCAGATTAAGGGCAGCTTCAGGGGTGCGTACAAGGAGGGACCTATGGTCTCTTTGTTCCAGGACCTGCGCTATGCAGCGCGAACTCTGCTGAAATCTCCCGGATTTACTACTGTTGCGGTGCTGACATTGGCGCTGGGGATTGGCGCGAACGTCGCGATTTTCAGCGTGGTGTATGGCGTTTTGCTGCGGCCGCTGCCCTTCGCGCATCCCGAGCAACTGGTACGCATCTTCGACGATTTGGCTGGGCCGAACAATAAGGATGTGGGCATGTCGGCGCCGGAGCTATGGGATCTGGAAGAGCGGTCGGGAGTTTTTCAAGAAGTTTCCGCGGTGGCGCCTGGCAATTCGGCTGTAGGCGGCGGAGAGCGAACGGTGCGCGCCGAGGCTTTGATCACCAGCCCCGATTATTTTGAGTTGCTGGGAGCGAAACCTGCGATCGGCCGCGTGTATACACGGCGGGATTCGGTGCCGGGATTTCTGGAACCGGTGGTGATCAGCGACGGCTTCTGGCGGCGCAATTACGGATCGGATCCGAAGATCGTCGGGCGAAAAATGACGCTCGATCGCGACTTGTACACGATAGTGGGAGTGATGCCGCCGGGATTTCGTCATCCGGGCCGGACTCTGGATACGGACGTGGAAGTGTGGCTCGCGACGGGCTTCAATGGCCAGCCGTTTCCTGTGCCCGCGGATCGAACGCTGCGATTGATTCCCGCGGCGATTGGGCGATTGAAGCCGGGAATGACGGTGGCGCAAGCGCAGTCGCAGCTCGATGCTTATGTGGCGCAGCTTGCGCGTGATTATCCCGCGGCGTATCCAGCTGCCTCGAAGTGGGCGGTACGGCTGGTTTCGGTGCAAGAGGATCTGGTCGGGCCGCAGCGGACGGAATTATTCATACTGTTTGGCGCGGTGGGATTCCTGCTGCTCATCGCCTGCGTGAATATTGCTAATTTGCTGCTGGCGCGCGCTTCGGGGCGACGACGCGAAATTGCGATTCGATTGGCGATGGGCGCGAGCCGCACGCGGCTGGCGCGGCAGCTTTTGACGGAAAGCACGCTGCTGGCGGTGATCTCGGGCGTCGTTGCGCTGGTTACGGTGCTGTTTTTGAAGAATGCGATCGTGAGCCTGGCACCGGCGGATATTCCGCGGCTGAACGAAGTGGACGTCAGCGGCAAGGTGCTGTTTTTCGCGTTTGTGATTTCGATATGTACGGGCGTGCTGTTCGGGCTGGCGCCGGCGCTGCAGGCTTCCAGTCCTAATCAAGTGGAGAATCTGCGGGAAGGAGGGCGCGGATCGGGAGCGAGCAGACGACATTCGCGGCTCTCGCGGATTCTGGTGGTGTCGGAGGTAGCGCTCTCGATTATTTTGCTCGCAGGCGCGGGGTTGTTGCTGCGAAGTTTTTGGCGCGTGCTGCAAGTGCGACCTGGTTTCAATCCTACGCATTTGGCTACGGTGCAAATCTGGATTCCGCAGCCGAACAATCCGGATATGGATCCTTATGGTCCGATGGATAAGCGCGCCGCTTTTCTGATGGAAATTTATCGCCGGGTGGCGATGCTGCCGGGCGTAGAAGAATCCGCGATTGCGGGCAACGACACTTTGCCGATGAATTCGGGGCGGAACTATTCTCTTTTTACGATTCAAGGACGGCCCACGGATTCCGAGCGCAACCCGGTGGCGGACATCGCCATCGTGGATACGAATTATTTTCACACTATGGAAGTTCCGTTGATGGCTGGACGAAATTTCAGCGCGACGGATACGAATACGACGCAGGCGGTGGCGGTGATTGACCAGACGCTGGCGCGGCGTTATTGGCCGGACGAGGATCCGCTGGGGCGACAGGTTAAGTTTGGATTTGGGCCTGGGCCGAAGGGCGTGACGATTGTCGGCGTGGTGGGCGACATCAAATCGGATGGCTTCGATGCGCCCAGCGTGCCGCATATATATGTTGCGCTGGGGCAGTTCGCGCCGATTAACGCGGTGCTGTTCTTCCGCAGCCGAGGAGGCGACGCGGAACGTCTGGGGGAAGCGGTGCGGCACGTCGTGGGAAGCATGGATGCGAATGTGGCGGTGCACAGCGTGAGCACGATGGATCAGATTATTGCGCGATCGGTGGCGGACCGGCGATTTGCGCTGGAGCTGCTGGGGGTTTTCGCGGCGGTGGCGTTGCTGCTTGCGGCGATTGGGATTTATGGCGTGATGTCCTACGCGTTCAGCCAGCGCACGCATGAAGTGGGTATTCGGATGGCACTGGGGGCGCAGCAGCTGGATATCTTGCGCATGGCGTTGGTGGAAGGGATGCGGATTGTGGTGATCGGATTGGTTGTGGGTCTGGCTGGAGCCGCGGTGGTGACGCGATTTTTCCAGTCCATGCTTTTTAATGTGGCGCCATCGGATCCGATAACTTTTCTTACGGCTGCGGCGGTGCTGGCTGGGGTGGCCTTTTTCGCTTGCTACATTCCGGCACAGCGGGCGACGCGGGTAGATCCTCTGGTGGCTTTGCGCGAGGAATAAGACAGGCTTTCTGCGGCGCAAAGCGAGCTACTCACCTTGACATTCTAGTGGAAGATTTGTAGGCTCACCTAGTATGTCTACCAAAGAGCAACGCGAACGCATTGAACTGCTGCAAGGAACTTTGGACCTGCTGATCCTGCGCACGCTGATTCTGGGGCCGGCGCACGGCCACGCTATCGCCAAGGCTATCGAGTTCAAGTCCGATGAAGTGCTGCAGGTGGAACAGGGATCGTTATATCCGGCGCTACATCGATTGATCAAGCGCGGCTGGATTTCTGCGGAAGAAGGCACGTCTGAAAATAATCGCCGGGCGAAATATTACCGGCTCACGGCGAAAGGGCGCAGGCAATTAGTGCTGGAGACCAGTAAGTGGGACAAACTGGCTGGAGCGATCGCGCGGATTCTACGGCCTTCGCAGCAGGAGGGCGAATGACGAAGCGGCGCGAGCGCATGATGGAAGATCTGGAACAGGATATCCGCGAGCACATCGAGATGGAGACGCAAGACAACGTCGCGCGCGGGATGCCGCCGGAGGAGGCGCGTTACGCAGCGCTGCGGAAGTTCGGGAATGTGAGGCGCGTGCAGGAAGATGCGCGCGAAGTGTGGACTCTCGTGTGGCTGGAGCAGCTGTGGCAGGACGTTCGCTTCGCGCTGCGTATGTTGCGCAAGAGCCGGGCGTTTGCGGCGGTGGCGGTGCTGACGCTGGCGTTCGGAATCGGCGCGAACACGGCGATTTTCAGTTTGATTGATGCGGTTTTGCTGCGCTCGCTGCCGGTGGAGAATCCGGCGCAGCTGGTTTTGCTGAAGTGGAGCGCGCGGAAGGCGCCGAACATTCACGGGATGATGAGCGCGGGGGATTGCCCCAGCGATCTGCGGGGCGGCGGGCTGAATCCCACGGGCTGTTCTTTTTCCGAGCCGATGTATCGCGAAATCGCGGCGGCCAATATTTTTTCGGGGACGGCCGCGTTTGCGAATTCCGGCAGGTTGGATTTGACCGGCAACGGACCGGCGAGCGTGATCAACGGGCAGCTGGTTTCCGGGGATTTTTTCCGCACGATGGGGCTGCGAGCCGCGGCGGGCCGACTGATTGATGCGAGTGACGATGTGCCGGCTGCCGCGCCCGTGGCGGTGCTGAATTATGGATATTGGCAGAGCGCGTTTGGCGGTTCGCGCGAGGCGATCGGACGCACAATTGAATTGAACGCGGTGCCATTCACGATTGTGGGAGTGGCCGAGCAAAGGTTTACGGGAATTACTCCGGGCAGCGATTACGACGTGTGGGTACCGCTTTCGAACCAGCAAAGAATTAATCCGCTAAAAGGAATGGATCCGCTAGGCGGGAAGGAACGCCGGAACGATGTGGGGTTTTGGTGGTTGACGATTGTGGGCAGGCTGAAGCCCGGAACTTCGGTGGCACAGGCGCAAGCGGTGGCGAGCGGGATGTTCCACAACGAAGCCCTGCATGGAGCGGTTGAACTGTTCCCTGGCGGAAAGATGGGCGCCCTGCCGATTCCGATGGCGGGAGGGCCGACTATGGGGGCGAGCGCACCGGCACCGGGGCCGATTCCTGCACCGGTGCCGATGCAAGGCGGGTCTGGAAACGTGGCGATTCCCTTTCACGGCGAAGCGGGTGGTGGGCCGGCGCCACGCGCTGCGGCGAAGGGGAAGATGCAGTTCACGATGGATGTGCCGCCAGGAGCAGCGCCTGCGGCGGGCGGCGGGCATGCGGCTGGAACTGAAGCAGCGAGCGCTCCGAGCGCACCAAAGACGCTTTCGACGGCAGACGATAATCCGCAGGTGACGCTGGTGTCGGCGCAGACCGGTTTGACGGGGACGCGCACGCGCTACACCGATCCTTTGTACGTGCTGATGCTTGCGGTTGGAATTATTTTGCTGATCGCTTGCGCGAATGTGGCGGGGCTGATGCTGGCGCGGGCGGCGGTACGACAAAAGGAAATGGCGGTGCGGCTGGCGCTGGGAGCGGGGCGCGCGCGAATCGTGCGGCAACTGTTGACGGAGAGCGTGATGCTCTCGGCGTTGGGCGGCGCCCTGGGGATCTTATTTGCGTATTGGGGCGCGCACGCGATCGTTACGTTTGTGTCAAGCAATCAGACGCGGCCGCTGGGTTTCGCGACGGGCGTGGACCTGCGCGTGCTGGGGTTCACGGTGGCAGTTTCGCTGTGCACCGGAATAATTTTCGGCGTGTTTCCGGCATTTCGCAGCGCGCGCGTGAATTTGACGCCGGCGCTGAAGGAGGGCGAGGGCAGCTCGGCGGGGCCGGGACACGCGGGCGGAAAATGGTTCAGCGTCGGCAACGCACTGGTGGTGACGCAGGTGGCGCTGGCGATCGTGGTGCTGGTGGGCGCAGGACTGCTGGTGCGTACGCTGCAGAATCTTCGCAGCGTGGACATGGGGTTCGATGCACACAATATTTTAATTTTCGCAATCGATCCGACGCTGGCCGGATACAAAGCGGCACAAGTGAACAGCTTGTACCGCGATTTGCAGGGTCGGCTGGCGGAAACGCCGGGGGTGAAATCAGCGAGCTATTCGATGATGCCGCTGCTGAGCAACGGACTGATGATCTCCATGTTCCATTGGCCGGGCACGCCGGAGGATCAGACGGCGGAGGCGGACACGTTGGACGTGGGGCCGAACTTTTTCGAGACGCTGCACATTCCATTTTTGGCGGGGCGCGAATTTAGCGCAGCGGATTTTGACGTGGCTACAAGTAACAGCGGGGACAAGCCAACATCGGCGCCGACTCCTGTGATTGTGAATCAGGCGTTCGTGCAGAAATATCTGGCCAAGGAAAATCCGATCGGGAAACCGTTTGGAGCGGTGGCCGCGGGACCGTTCGGCGGGCCGGATCCCGGCTACGAAATTGTGGGAGTGGTGCGCGACGCGAAGTACAACGACTTGCGGCGGGAGATTCACGCAATGATGTACGTGCCGCATCACGTGGGAGTCGCGACGTTCGAATTGCGCACGGCGGCGGACCCGCAGGCGTTGCTGCCGGCGATTCGCGAAGTGGTACGGCGAGTGAACGCGGATCTGCCGCTGTTCAATGTGACCACGCAATCGGAGCAGATTGACCGGCTGCTATTTCAGGAGCGGCTGGTGGCGCGGCTGGCGGGATTTTTCGGCGTGTTGGCTCTGGTGCTGGCCTGCATCGGATTGTACGGATTGCTTTCGTATGAAGTTTCGCGGCGCACGCGGGAAATTGGGATACGCATGGCACTGGGCGCGCGGCCGGAAAGCGTGCTGCAGCTGGTGCTGCGGCAAGGAATCGCGCTGGCGATCGTGGGCGCCTTGGTGGGTATCGGAGTGGCGCTGGGAGTGATGCGCTATTTGGCTTCGATGCTGTTTAATGTGCGCGCGAGCGATCCCGTGACGATGATCGCGGCGGCGCTGCTGCTGGCTTTGGTGGCGCTGGCCGCGTGCTACATTCCGGCGAGGCGGGCGACGCGGGTCGATCCGATGGTGGCGTTGCGGTACGAGTAGTTCTGCGCGGGACGGACTTGCAACTGCGGCAAAGGCTGTGTCGCAGCTACGGCGCTGATGCGGTAGTTGACGGTCGGAAAAGAGCCGGGCGTACCAGCAGGATGTGAATCGAACCAAGATGCATCTCGCTTTTCATTCGTAGTGCAGCGCGACCATTGGGTCCACGCGCATGGCGCGGCGCGCGGGAAGGAAGCAGGCGAGAAGGGTCACGGCGCAGAGCAGGACCGCGACGCTGGAGAAGGTGAGCGCGTCAGTGCTGGTGACGCCGAGGAGCAGGCTGCTGAGGTAACGCGTCAGTGCGAATGATGCGGCGAGGCCCAGTGCTACGCCGAGCAGAGTCAGCCGCAATGCGTGGCCTAACACCAGGCGGAGAATGTCCTCTTTGTCTGCACCGAGCGCCATGCGGATGCCTATTTCGTGGGTGCGCTGCCGCGTGGTGTACGTAGTGACGCCGTAAATTCCTATCGCGGCAAGAACCAGTGCGAGCAGCCCAAATGCGCCCACCAAGGATCCCGCAATGCGCTGCGGGAAACTGGACACACGCGAGATGAATTCGAGCGAGGTCACATCGAACACAACCAGATCGGCGTTCAGTTCATGGAGCGTCTGCTCGACCGTCTTACTGTAAGTCAAAGGGTCTCCGGTCACGCGCGCGTTGACAATCATGGCGGGCTGGTAAACCTGGTACAACGGGAGATACACGTAGGGACCTGGCTTGTCTCCCAAGCCGGTCATCTTACTATCGCGCGCCACACCGACCACGGTAAACCATTCGTGCGTCACATCCCCAATCAGGCGCTTGCCGAGCGCATCCTGATGGGGCCAGTAGCGATTCACGAATGCTTCGCTGACGATCACGGCGCGCTGGGAATTCTTGGTGTCCTGGAGCGAAAAATCGCGTCCCTGCACGATCGGAATCTGCATGGTCTGAAAATAATTCGGCGTCACGATCGCCATCGGTGTTTCCGTTGATTCGTTGGCCTGCTGCACGTAGCCTTCGGGGTGCACGCTGGTGGAGCCCGGAGACAAGCCCGGCAGGCGGCTCGTTAGAGCCACCGACTCTATGCCCGGCAACGCTTCCAGTTTCGCGACTAGCTGGCGATCGAACTCCGCTCCGCTGGCATCCGAATATCCCGCAGGAAAGAGATCGAAAGAAGCGACCAGCACATTGCGCGGGTTGAATCCTAAATTGATTTGCTGCGCGCTGAGAAAGCTGCGAATAAACAATCCGGCGCAAATCAGCAGCACCAGCGATAGTGAAATTTGCGCCACCACCAGGCCGCTCGCGAGGCGCGCCTTGCGCAGTCCACCAGAGGCGCTTCCCGTGTCCTCTTTCAATACCGCCACCGGCGCAATGCTGGAAGCTCGCAGCGCAGGCAAAATTCCAAAGATGACGCCGGTCAGCAGCGAGATGAACATGGTCGCGAGGAACACGTTGCGGTCCGCGCGGACGACGAGCGAGACGGGAAAATCCATCGCCGGTAGAAATTTCATGAGCGTTCCGGCGGTCCAGAGCGTGATCAGGAGCGCGACTGCACCGCCGGCCAGCGCCAGCATCAGGCTTTCTATCAAGAGTTGGCGCACCAGCCGCCAGCGGCTGGCGCCCAGTGACATACGAATAGCGATTTCCCGCCGCCGGCCCACCGAGCGCACCAACATCAGATTGGCGACGTTGGCGCAGGCGAGAAGAAGCACCAGGCCCGCGATGGCCATTAACGTCGGAAGCAGGATCGAGAAAAAAATATTGAAGCTGAACGGGTTCCGCCACAGAGGGTACACCGTCACACTGTCGTGCCCTTTATGCTCCTCGGGATAATTCCTGGCCTCGCGTTTCAAGAGCAGCGACATTTCAGCCTGCGCTTGGGTCAGCGTGACACCCGGTTTCAACCTTGCAAACGCGAATAGCCAGAGATTGTGATGGTCGTGAAGCAGATCGTTCCCGGGCATCAATTGCGGCGCCATCATGATTGGAACCCAAATTTCCATGCGCAGGCCCGTGATGCTGCCTTGAAACACCGGGGGAGCGACACCAACGATGGTGTAGGAGTGTTGATTGATTTCTATGTGTTGGCCGACGACGTTCTGATTCGCGGCGAAATGCGTTTGCCAAAGGCGGTAACTGATCACGGCAACTGGGGCGGCCCCCGGCTTCTCGTCCTCCGCGGGAAGAAAGCCGCGCCCCAGAATTGGCCGCACACCCAGCACATCAAAATAATTCGCAGTCGCTACCATGCCCCAGACACGCTCGGGTTTGCCTTTGCCCGTCAGGCTGAACGGGGCGAAGATAAATGCCGTGATGGCGGTAAAACTCTGTTGCCCGTCGCGCAGAGCCTGGATATCCGGATATGAGAAGCCCAGGTAGTCCTCGGGCTTGCCCTGCGTCAGCGAGACGACCTCACTAGGTTGGGCGATTCCGGGAACTGGATTTAGGAGTGCGGAATTGATCCAGCTGAAAATTGTGGAGTTTGCGCCGATACCCAGCGCTAGAGTGAGGATGACAATCGCCGCGTAGCCCGGGGCGTTTGCGATCATTCTGAGGCTGAAGCGTATGTCTTGCCAGAACGAGGTCATCTGGGTGCCTCCGGGTGAATGTTACAACGATCTAGAGCATGTGTTCACCCATCTGTTACGTCTTGGAAATGATTAGTGGCACAGTACTTAGCAGATCGGGGGAGCTGGCTGGCCGGGCGAGGCTGTTCGGTTCTGGGATGCGGCTTCCGCGGGAGCGAACATGCGGTCGGAGTCGAATGAAACGGGGCTTGGAACATTCCCAGAAAGGGACTCGTGCGAGAACAAGACGGGCGGCTCGCGCGCAACCTTCCCGTCAGATGCCCGCGTACCACGAGTAGCCAGCTTCTGGTTCCGCGGAGCCCAAGCCTTTGCCGAACTTCTTAATATTGTCGGTGACTGTCATGTGCGTGACGAATTTCACGCTCTTATAGCCGAGCTGACGCGGGAGCCGCAGACGCAGAGGGCCACCGTTGCCGACGGGAAGACCGCCGCCGTTCATTCCGTAGGCTAGAAAAGTTTGCGGGTGCAGAGCATCGGCCATGTCTATGCTTTCCCACCAGTCGGGATCGATCGAGATATAGACAATGTATCGGGCTTGGGGCTGAACGCCCACGGCATCAAGGACGTGGAGGAGCGGCGTGCCGATCCATTCGGCGATATATGACCAGCCTTCTTCGCAGGCGAGTTGGGTGATCTGGCTGCTTTGCGGATAACTTTTCAGCTGGTCGAGGGAAAATGATGCGGGGTGGTCCACCAGGCCGTCAACGGTGAGACGCCAGTCCGCGAATCCTGCGGACTGCAGGCGTTTGAATTCTTCATTTAGAGGGGCCATTGAGTTCGCGAGGGGACGCTTGGAAATTTGGTCGCGACGGAACTCCCGGGCTAACGAATGTTTGGTGAGCAGGCGCTGCGAGGCGTAAGTGAGAGTTTCGCCGAGGCCGTAAATGCCGCCGTGATCGGGCGGGACGAGTCCATATTTTTGCGCGAGGCGGGCGGCGACGCCGAGGCCTGCTACTCCCGCGGTGGCTGCGATGCCGCTGATGATTAGCTTGCGGCGGGAGAGATCGGTCATGGGCGCTCCTCCTTAGGTGGGGTGATTGTGCCGGTGATCATCGCGCGCATGCGGCTCCTGAATCCGGCAATGCAAATCATCACGACGTGGACTAACACGAAGAGAAGCAGCGCCAGCGAGACGAAGAAGTGAATAGTGCGCGCGGATTGCTGGCCGCCCAGTAAAGTGACGGTGAGTGGAAACGCGGAAACGAAGGCTGGGGACATCGCCAGGCCCGTCCAGATGATCAATGGGAGCAGAACGAAGATCACGAAGAGGTAGCTCAGGCGCTGCAGCGGATTGTACGACCAAGCTTCTGCTTGATTGGGCCGCGCGAAACGCAGATGGCTCGCGATTGTGGTCGAGAGCGCGTGCCGCGAGAGATCGGACTTATGCGGTAACAGGTCTTTGCGGAAATGGCCGGTGAACACGCCGCAGATTAAATAGAGCAGGCCGGTCAATACGGCAATCCAGGCGGTTTGAAAGTGGAGAGCGCGGCTCCAGCCGTTCTGGTCTGGAAGCATGTAGTTGTAGCCGGTCTGAACCAGGGAGCGCGAGGCGGGGATGGGCAACTGGAATAACGGCGTCGTTAAAACATTGCCGGTCTCGCCCCAGTAGAAGCGCGGGTGAGATATCACAATTTCAAATCCGCTGATGAGCAGGGCGAAAAAGCAGAGAGTGGTGATCCAGTGAGTGACGCGGACGAGGGCGGAGTGGCGCGAAGCAGCCGTCGCGGCTGGGATGGCCGAGACAGCAGATGGGGCGCAGGTGGGCAGCGGCACTTGCGCGGATGCCATTCTCGCCATTTTTTGGCTCCAGTTGGTGATCGGACGTGATTTCCCGGGATTGGGCTATATTACCACGCTGCGTAGGCTGTCAGGGATTCACGTTGGCGGCCGGCAGGGAATGTTGAGGCGTATAATTCGGGCAGATTTACAGGAGGTTCGAGATGGCCAAGACGAAGCAGTTCACTATCAGTGTGGAGAATCTGCCGGGAGCACTTGCGAAGATTGCAAGAACGTTGGGAAACGCGAAGGTGAACATTCTGGCATTGCTGGGGACAGCGCAGGGAGCGAATGGCACGATGGAACTGGTGGTGGAGGATCCGCGGCGCGCGAAGAAGGCTTTGGACGACGCTGGCCTCGCTTACCAGGAGACCGCGGCGGAAGAAATTGAATTGCAAAACAAACCTGGTGCTTTGGCGCTGCAGCTGGACAGACTTGCGGCGAAGGGCGTGAACCTGAATTCGATCTGCGCTACGGCTGCGAAAGGTGGGAAGAAGGCGGTTCTGATTTATACGGTGGAAGCTGCCGCGAAGGCGAAAGCTGCGACGGCTTAGCTGCAAAAAACGGCTGTGAATTAAATTTTGCGCTTAACGTTCAGAGGTGAGAGTTGTCCGGTTGGGGGACGTTGGCGCCGGAGAGTAGGGCGCTGTCGTTGTAGCCGGGTTTTACTACGATGTAACTTTGCTCGCGGAGTTCGGCGAGGTAATCGCGGATGCGAGGTTGCATTTTTTGCGCGAGGACGATGCCGCGGATGTCTGGTTCCACTTTTTCGAAGGGCTGCAAGCCGGCCTGCAGGTGATCATCAACTTTCAGGATTTCGAAATCGGTGCGAGTCTGGATCACGTCGGTAATCTGGCCCTTGCTCATTTGGAAGACGGTTTGTTCGAGCTGCGGGGCGAGTTCTCCTTTTTTGAAGGTGCCAAGCTCCCCGCCGTCTTTTGCCGTGCTGCCCTGGGAATAAAGGCGGGCGACCTGACTGAAATCGTCGCCATTGAGGACGCTGGTGCGCAGGCCTTCGAGTTTGTTGCGCACGGCGGTTAATTCTTCGGGGCTCTTGCCTTCGGTGCTGAGTGAAATTTCAGACAGCACCACGCGCTCGGGAAGCGTGAATTCCTGCGGGTGCGCATCGTAGTATTGCTTCACTTCGTCGCGAGTAATGTCCACGTGCGAGCCGACTTCGCGGCGGACGACTTCCTTCTGCAGCAGACCGTTGCGGATAGTGGTTTTGTACTCTTCCCAGCTGAGGCCGGAAGCTTCGACGCCTTTTTTCAGGTCATCGATGGTGGCGAGGCCGTTCTGCTGGCGGACTTCGTCGAGGCGCCTGTTTACGTCGGGTTCGACGTTGACGTTCATGTCCTTGGCGCGCTGGACGATTAGCGACTCGTCGATCATGCCGCGCAGCAAATCTTTCTGCTGATCTTTAAATTGCGCGGCAATCTGGTCTGGTGGGCAGCCCTGACAATCGCGGGCCACTTCGTCGCGCAGCGCTTGTTCGGCTTTCTGATAAGCAGCGAGGGTGATGACATCGTTGTTCACGCGTGCGACGATTTCGGCTTCGGCTGAGGGCTTGGCTTGCGTTCGGGCGCGTGCGCTCGACGGGAGCAGCGCTACGCTCAAAGCCAGCGCGCTGAGTGTGAAGACTTGGGTTAGGCGTAATGTAGAGATCGATGCGCGATTTTTCATGGTGTGCGCCATTTTGTCTTTACGATTGTAGCTGGAAATTGAGATTCGGGCGCGTATCTCAGGGGTTGTACGCTTCGCCTCATCGCCCGCTCCTTCAGCGGGCGGCGCTGCAACTTATCGAGGCGGCGCTCACGACGTAGTTGACCGAAAGTTCGCGCCAGTAAGTTTTGCGGTATTCATACCGGCCGATACGGGAGAGGTTGCCGTTTAACTTGGCTCGCCAAGCACCGTGGAATAAGCGGTCCAGATGGTCGGGGTCAGCGGCATAGGTAGTAAAAGCTTCGCGGGAGCGTTCGCTGGGCAGCACTAAGTAGGGCGTTCCGCGATAGTTGCAGTCTTTTGCGTTCGGATAAAATTCGTAGGTCATGAAGTTGCGCACAACCACACCATCGAAAGTCTGGTTCTTCTTTCCTTGCAGCGCGAGGATTAAAGCTGCGAGAGCGAGTACGCTAAGTGAGAGAACAGGAATTATTCGGTCGGCCGACATTTGGGCGTGATCATACCTTAAATCATGCGAGTCCTGATCAGCGCGCTGAGCGAAACTAGCATTCATCCTGCGGTTGCGCGAGCTTGCTGTGAGCGCGAAAAAGGTTGCCATCGGTGGGGAAGCAGAGTAAACAAGCGAGTCAAATGTCCTGTGATGTTTCGATTCCTGCGCGGGCTCTGAATCTGCAGACATATGCATGGGAAGACGCGACCGTGGTGCGTTGCACCGGGCGGCTGACCGCGGAAACCTCGCTGCAGCTGAAGACGGAAGTGAAGGCGCTGCTGCCAAACAAGAGGCCTTTGATCCTTGACCTGAGCGAACTCGGATACATGGATAGCTCGGGTCTGGGGACGCTGGTGGGACTTTATATTTCGGCGAAGGGCGCGAAATGCGAATTGCAGCTGCTGAATTTGAGCCCGCGGATCCGCGAGCTGCTCAGCATCACGAATGTACTCTCCGTTTTTGAGAGCTGCGGGCGCACAGGGATGCGTTTGCCCTGAGGAGCTGGTGGTCCGGCGCTTGTCCGAAAACGCGACGCATCAGATAGTACGTCTTGCTGAACCAAATTTTGATTTGCCGGATTTCTGAAGTTTCCACCCGAACTTCTTGGCCAGTTTTCGCGAATGGCGTATCTCTGCCTTGGCTTCGGCGGCAGGATCTCGCGGGAAACGTGTGTGGGGCCTATCCACGGAGCTTTTCTCGACGATCTTGATCCGCAGTTCGTCGCCCAGGCGAAGAGTCGATTGCTTCCAAAACACGTGTTCGTCCTCAGGAAGGATCAACCCTCCGATATAGACCCTCGTTTCACCCCTTTTTCGAACCGGAGCGTAGGTTACATTGGTCGTGAGAACGCCGTCATTCCTGATCCCAGCAATACAAAGTCGCTTACCGTTGAGGGACACCTCAAATGCGCGCATGGCCTCGATTATAATTCCAGATTCGCGATTCGCAATCGAGTGGATGGCGCGTGGACTAGACGTGGGGGATTTGGGAGACGTTCCAGCCGCCGCCGAGGGCTTTGATTAGCAGGACGCTGGCGGCTAGGCGGCGGCTGAGGATGTTGACGGCGGTGACTTCGTCGGCGAGCGCGGCGCTCTGCGCGGTTGTGACTTCGAGATAGTTGGTCACGCCGCCGCGGTAGCGAGTGAGTGAGAGCGAGACGGAGTGTTGCGCGGCGGCGACGGCTTGAGCTTCTTGATCGGCTTCGGTTTCGAGGATGCGCAGCGCGGCAAGATTGTCTTCGACTTCCTGGAAGGCGACCAGCACCGTCTGGCGATAATTATCCACCGATTGGTTCCAGGCGGCTTTAGCTTGTTCGGATGCGCCGCGGCGGGCGCCGCCGTCAAATAGATATTCTGCCGCTTGACCACCGAGCATCCAGAAACCGCTGGGCCCCTGCAGCAAGGTAGTGATCGCCGTGCTTTCGAAGCCGCCGGTGCCGTTGAGAGTGATCTGCGGGTAGTATGCGGCGCGGGCAACGCCGATGTTCGCGTTCTGTTCTTGCACGCGCCTTTCGGCGGCGGAAATATCGGGGCGGCGTTCGAGCAAATCCGAGGGCATGCCTGACGGAATTACCGGCGGCGGCGCGGAGAGCGGAATAGGTGGTAGGCTGAACTGCGAAGCTGGCTTGCCGACGAGCACGGCGATAGCGTGCTCGAAGGCGGCGCGCTGAACGCCGACGTCGGTGGCTTGGGCGCGCGTGGTGTCGAGAATGGTTTGCGCCTGGGCGACGTCCACAGCCGAGGCAAGGCCACCGTGGTAGCGGCTTTCCGTCAACTCGAGCGCTTTTTGGAAGGACTCCACTGTGGAATCGAGAAGTTGCTTCTGGGCATCAAGACCTCGCAGCTGAAAATAATCGCTCGCCAGTTCGGCATGAAGGCTCAGGCTGACGTTCGCGAGATCCGCGCCGGTGGCTTGCGCTTCGGAGCGGCTGGCTTCGATGGTGCGACGCACGCGGCCCCAGAGATCGACCTCGTAGGAAACGTCCACGGGGATGGTGAAGGTGTTGTAGTCCTTGGTTTCCAAGGTAGTGTTGAAGAGCGGCTGGTTGGGCGCGAGATGAGTGCGCGAGACGGAGGGAGTGGTAGTGACTTCCGGAAACAGATTCGAGCGGGTGATGCGCAGCGCGGCGCGCGCCTGGGCAAATTGTTCCTGTTCGGCTTTCAGGGTCTGGTTGGAGACGTTGATCTTCTCTTCGAGCTCGTTCAGTTGCGGGTCCGAATAAATTTCCCACCATTTGCCTTTGGTTACTGCGTCGCTGGGCTGCGCCTGTTTCCAGTTGGCGGGAGTTTCCTTGAAATCCGTGGGGACCTCAGCGCTGGGATGGACGTAGTTGGGCCCGACGGTGCAGCCCGCGAAAAATGCGACTGCGATGGCGCAGAACGCCGCGAGACGGAATGGGTGCGCCGGATTGTGACGCAGGTTAGTGAGGTTGGGGCGACGCACTGCCGGAGCCTCCTTGCTGGCTTGGTTGCGCGATCTGCACTTGTTCACCGTCAACAAGCGAATCGGGCGGACTGACAATCACGCGGTCTGCGTCGGTGATGCCTGAGACAACTTCGACGGTGGCGCCAAAATCACGGCCCAATACAATCGTCACGAGCTTGGCGCGATTGCTATTATCGACGGTGGCGACCTGCAGGCCTTGCGCGCGGAAAATGAGCGCGTTCACGGGAAGAATGTAGGACGGGATTTCGGTCGGTATCTTCAGATGAACCTCGGTGAAGGCGCCGGGAAGCAGCTCTCCGGTGGAATTATCAACGTCCACTTCCACCAGCAGGGTGCGGGAAGCCAGGTCAATGGCGTTAGCGGTGCGCACCAATTTTCCCTGGAATTTCCGGCCCGGAAACTGCGCGAGCGTTAGGTCCGCGAAGATACCGGGTTTGGCCGCCACGGAATATTGCTGCGGGACGTTAATGTAAACGCGCAAAGTGCGGATCGCAGCAACGTGAAACAGTTCCTTGGCAACGCCACCCGACGAACCGGAGTCAATCAGTTGGCCCACGTCGGTATTGCGCGCCGTAACTACACCATCAAACGGCACATAGACTTTCTCGAAAGATTGCAGGTCTTCCAGCCGGTTGACATTGGACCGCGCCGAATCCACGGTGGCCTTCTTCGCGGCGTAATCGCCTGCGGCATTGTCCACATCTTGAACGGCCACGGAATCGGTATTCTTCAAGCCTTCAAATCTGTTGAAGGTGATTTGGGACAAATTTAAGTTCGCTTGTGCGGTGTTCAGATCCGCGCGGGCTTGCAGAAGTTGTTGATCCACTTCGGGCGTTTCGATTTCGGCGAGTAGCTGGCCCTTTTTCACGTGCGCGCCAATGTCAAAGTACCAGATTTTCAGATAGCCATTAGTGCGCGCGTAGATGGGCGCGTCAATGAAGGCTTGGATGTTGCCAGGTAGGATGATTTCCTGCGCCGTAGAGCCGCGCTTGGGTTGAATTACCCCAATCTCGGGAACGGCGAGCGTGTCTGTTTCTTTTTTCAGGGCGGTCTTGGCACGCAGGCGCGGCACGACTCCGGTGACTACGATCGCGATCACGACGATCACAGCGATGATGGCGATCAGTACTCCGTGGCCGGATTTTTCCGCGCCAGTGTGATGTAGATTTGGCTGCGATGATTTATTTTCAACTGGCTCTGTCATTGCGTCCTCTTGAATTTGTGCTTCGCGATCTTTTGAGCATGCGTGGTCGTTTAGTCCGCCAGCCGTTCATCCGGTGCGGCAGCTGGTTTCTTCTCGTGCGCGCCGTGCACGATGCTGAAGGTTACCGGCACGAAAAACAGCGTGGCGACGGTGGCGAACATCAGGCCGCCAATCACGGCGCGGCCCAGCGGAGCGTTCTGTTCGCCGCCCTCGCCCAAGCCCAGGGACATAGGCAACATGCCGATGATCATGGCGAGAGCCGTCATGAGCACGGGACGGAAGCGCGTGAAGCCCGATTCGGAGGCGGCTTCCGCGGCGGTTTTCCCCTCGCCGAGGCGTTCTTTCGAAAAGCTGACGACCAGGATGCTATTGGCGGTGGCCACGCCCATGCACATGATAGCGCCGGTGAGGGCCGGCACGCTGACCGTGGTGCGCGTGATGAAAAGAAACCAGACGATTCCGGCGAGCGCGGCGGGCAGCGCCATGAGAATAATAAATGGATCGAGCCAGGATTGAAAATTAACAACGATCAGGAGATAGACCAATACGATGGAAAACGCCAGCCCCCAAAGCAATCCGGAGAAGGATGAGGCCATGGTGAGAATCTGCCCGCGAACGATTATCTGCGCGCCGCGCGGCAAATCTTTTTTGCTGCTTTCGATGATCGGTGCGATTTCGCGAGAGAGTCCACCAAGGTCGCGGCCCTGCACCGCGCCGAAAATGTCGATCACCGGCATGATGTTGTAATGCGAGACCACGCCCATCTCCGCGCCACGGCTGAAGGAAGCCACGCCGGCCATAATTTGGGATTGCGGCGTGCCAGGGCCCGTAACTGGAATATTTTCCAAATCCTGCAAACTGTCAACAATGTACTGCGGAGTTTGCGCTGCGATGCTGTAGCTCACTCCGGTGCGCAGGTCGAGCCAGTAGTTGGGAGTCGTCTGAAAACTGCCGCTGAGTGAAATCAGCACGTTGTTCGCGACGTCACGGGTCGAGTAGCCGATCTGCTGCGCTTTGGTGCGGTCCACCTCGATGTGCAATTTGGGCTGGTCGAAGGCCTGCTGAATACGCAGGTCTACCGTTCCGGGGACGAATTTCAGGCGGTTCAGCAAGTTGTCCGCGAATACCCGATTGGCCTGAAGATCGCGTCCGAGGATCTGAATGTCAATGGGAGCGGGAAGGCCGAAATTGAGAATCTGGCTGACGATATCCGCGGGCAAGAAATAAAAAGTGACGCCGGGGAAATCCTTGGCCAGTTCGATGCGCAGATCGTGGACGTATTCGGCGGTGGGATGATGCTCCTTGGAAAGTTCGGCGAGGATGTCGGCGTCGCCCGTACCGATCGGCGCGGAATTGCTGTAGGAAAGATTGATACTGCTGTAAGGCAGCCCGATATTGTCAATCAGACTGGTCAATTCGGACTGCGGAATTTGTTTGCGGATGACTGCTTCCACTTGGTCGCAGAGCGCGGCGGTTTCTTCGATGCGCGTGCCGGTGGGAGCGCGCATGTGCAATTTGAATTCGCCGCTGTCCACTTCCGGGAAAAAGTCCTGCCCGAGCAGCGGCAGCAACGCGAAGGAAAGCACGCAAAACGCCAGGAAGGAAATGGCGAAAATCACCCGGTGGGCGATGCAACGCTCTAGCAAGCGGTGGTAACGGTCGCGCAGGCCATCGAAATGGACCTCGAATGCTTGTTGCATGCGCACAAAAGGATTGGAGGAGGCTTTGGCGGGCGCGTTGGGATCTTCTTCCGTGCGGGCCTCGAGTAAATACTTGGCCATGGTGGGCACAAGAGTACGGGAGAGCAAGTACGAGGCCAGCATGGCGAAGCAGACAGCTTCGGCGAGTGGAACGAACAGATAGCGTGCGACGCCCGAAAGAAAAAACATGGGCACGAACACGATGCAAATGGCGAGAGTGGATACCAGTGCGGGCACGGCGATTTGCGAAGCGCCGTCCAGAATGGCCTGCACGATTTCCTTGCCCTGATCAATGTTGCGATTGATGTTTTCGATTTCCACGGTGGCGTCGTCCACCAGGATACCGACCGCCAAGGCGAGACCGCCGAGCGTCATGATATTGATCGTTTCACCGAGGGCACTGAGAACGATCAGCGAAGTAAGGATCGAGAGCGGAATCGAAACAGCGATGATCAGCGTGCTGCGCCAGCTTCCGAGGAACACGAGAATCATGAAACCGGTGAGGCAAGCGGCGATGATCGCTTCGCGAACCACGCCAACGATGGAGGCCTTCACGAAGATGGACTGATCGGAAAGCGGATTGATTACCAGCGCAGGCGGCAACGTTGCTTTGATCGAGGGCAGCAGCGCTTTCACGCTGGAGATAATGTCCAGCGTGGATGCATCGCCGGCTTTCAAGATGGTCATGAGGGCCGAGCGCTGGCCGTTGACGCGGACAATGTTCGTCTGCGGGGGGAAGCCGTCGCGCACGTTGGCAACGTCATGGATATAAATGGTGGTCGTCCCCACAGTTTTCACGGGGAGATCGTTCAATTCCGGTACGGTGGCCGGCGCGCCGTTCATATCCACTTCGTATTCGAACGTGCCGATTTTTGCGGTGCCGGCGGGAAGAATCAGATTCTGGAGGTTGATGGCGTTGACGACGTCGTTGGGCGATAACCCCTTCGACTGTAGCGCCGTGGTGTCGAGGTCTACTTGAACCTGACGCTGCTTGCCGCCGTAAGGATATGGAATCGCCGCGCCCGGCACACTAACTAATCCGGTGCGCACAAAGTTCAGGCCGATATCGCCAAGTTGCTGCTCGGAGAGTCCTTCGCCGGCCAGCGCGAGTTGCAGAATGGGCACGCTCGAGGCGTTGTACTGGATGATGAGCGGAGGCGTGGTGCCCTGAGGGAGCTGACGCAAGAGAGTTTGGGAAACCGCGGTCACCTGGGCCACCGCGTTGCCGATGTCCACGCCGGAATGAAAAAAGATTTTGACAACGGCAATCCCATTCAGGGATTGCGATTCGATGTGCTCGATGTTGTTGACGGTGGTGGTGAGCACCCGCTCGTACTGAAAGACGATGCGGTTAGACATTTCCTCCGGCGAGAGACCGGTGTAGTTCCAGAGAACGCTGACAACCGGAATGTCAATATTCGGGAAAATATCGGTGGGAGTGCGCAGGATCGCGACGGGCCCCAAAATCAGCAGGAGGATGGACGTTACAATGAACGTGTAAGGACGGCGTAATGCAAGTCGAACAATCCACATCGATCAAAGGCTCCCAAAAGTTCCAGCAAGTACGGTACCTCCGTAGTTCGGAGATTTACGAATCCGCGTACCGGAGGTTCAGTGTCGCACGCTCGAATCAATAGCTGAATGCCGAGGGTAACGGCATACAGCAACAGATTCGCGGCGAAGCGAAAGAGATTCAAGACGAATTGACGGACACAATTTGGACGTGTGGGTTGGTAATCTGGTTACGGTGGTGGAAGAAGTTGATTTCAGGGGTGTTGCGGCGCGGCGGGGGGAATTCGACGCGGGAATTTTTGCGGAGGGAAATCGTGAGCGTGCCCGGCTGAACCATGCACCCACATTTGACAGCGGCGCGAGGTTGCGCGCCCGAAAGTGAGGCGTTGGTGTGGAGCGAGAAAAGTCAAAAACCGCAGTAACTTTCTGTACCCAACAGGGTTGTTACTAGCATCTAACGGGGTGGATGTACACGTGCTTGGATAAGCGGCGAGGAGGGCTCGGCTCCAGAGTGGGAGCGAGTAAAACCAATGCCAGCCATTGTGATTGTCCTGATTTTTCTTGTACTTTTCCTGTTGGCCTTTTTGATCGTGCTGATTGGACCTTTTTTGGGACTGGGCTTTGCGGTGTGGAAGCACGGCAAGGGTGAAGTGGCGCTAGGTTCGGCAGCGGGCGCTCACGAACCATCTCCCAAATCGGACCGCTAAGCCCGCCAAAATTCCCGCTTTTTTCGGTATCCGCAATTTTGCGCCGCCACAAATCCGGCGCTAGAATCGCCTCGAGTTTGTTGGGTTCTATTAGAACGCTGGTACCACTTACAGGAAACTTTCTTCTCTCGACCGCCTCAGGGTCCTACCTGCTTAGAATTGCCGCGGATTGCTTTTAGGGCTTGTCCTTTGTTTACATAAGCTTCGAAAACTTTCGTTGTCGTGGCTTGAAGCCGATCCCTGGTTGGGTTGGCAGGGGGATTGCGTACTACACCTGCGGGGAAGAACGTCGGCAATGGGGATTGCCGAATCGTACAAGGGGAAATGGGGAAGGGCTGGAAGATCGCGGCGAAATTCGCCGGAAAAATCGATCGCCGTCGCTTGGGAGCGTTGGCGGTCCTAATTCTGGAAAGCGTGGTGGTATCGGTTATCCTACCGTCGTATAACTACGGCTACTCACGTCGTAATTCTACCGTCGCGAACCTCGCCGCAAAAGTCACAGCAGGTGCAACCGATAGCGATTGGCTTACGCCGGCTCCCGTATTGGGAAAAACGGATCGCGTGCTTTATCCCTACTCGGTGATTCCCGGCGGCGTTCGAAATTCGGCGGAATTGCGGAATGCCGTGGCGCACGACGATACGGTGGCGCAACACTTTGCGGATTTTAATCTGGGCAACGCGCGCGTGGTGCAATTGCGCGAAGCTCGTGCCGTGTTTGTTTCTTACCGCATTGGCAGCCGAATTTTCTGGACGAAGAACCGGCTGAAGCTGCCCGCGGGGGAAACAGTTGTGAGCGACGGCGAGCATATGGCGAGGACTCGCTGCGGGAACCGGCTGTCCGAAGTCCCAATTGGGCCGGTGTTCAATAATGAGCCCTTGCCGGAAGCGATGGAAATTCCCGCGGATGGCGGGCTGCTCGCTGCGCCGGAATCTTTGAGTGAATTGCCGCTGGCCGTGCCGCCCACGACTTCGATCGTGGTGCCGCCGCGAGTGCCTGGATCAATCTACATCCCGATCGTCCCGCCACTTTTCCCGATCAGCGGCACGCCATCTACTCCAGGTATTCCGTCAGGACCTCCGCCACCTCCGAGCGCGCCACCGCCGTCAGGTCCACTATCGTCTGGCCCGCCGCCATCTGGTCCGCCACCACCGCCTCCAACACCACCTCCACCGCCGCCGATAAGCACGCCGGAACCTTCTGGCGTTCTGATGCTCGCAGCAGGATGCGGGTGCGTTTGGCTATTGCGAAGAAAAGCTCGCGCATAGTTTTCTGTAATCTTCTGTTCACAAGCTCCGCGAGTACTTTTCACAATTCCATTTCTTGACAAAGTTTTGGTGGCGGGATATGGAACGTCCACAAACTCGGGTCTAGTAACACACTCAAGCTGCCTCAAGGGGGCCGGTATGAGTTGGACGCAAGTTTACGATCCCGCCGGGATCTGGTGGGTCTCGACGCTGATCGCAGCTCTTCCGATCCTGGTTCTCTTCACCTTATTGGCTGGCCTGAAAGTGAAACCGCATTGGTGCGCTATTGCCGCTGCTTTTACGGCAGTGATGCTCGCGACGCTGGTTTTCAAAATGCCGGCGCTGCTGGCGGCATCGGCGTTTGCCTACGGCGTGGCGTACGGAGTTCTGAAAATTGCGTGGATCGTGCTGGCCGCGGTTTATCTGTACGACATTTCCGTAGAGACCGGCCAATTCGAGATCATGAAGGAATCGATCGCGGGAATTACGCCGGACCGGCGGTTGCAGGTGCTGCTGGTGGCGTTTTGCTTTGGCGCGTTTATCGAAGGCGCAGCGGGTTTTGGAGCGCCGGTGGCGATCGCGGGCGCGTTCATGATTGGGCTTGGATTCCGACCATTTCATGCGGCGGCGCTGAATTTAATTGCGAACACCGCGCCCGTCGCGTGGGGCGCGATCGGAACTCCGGTGCACGCGCTGGCGGGAGTTTCGGGTTTGCCGGAATCGGATTTGAACGCGATGATCGGGCGGATTCTGCCGTTTATGGCAATTCTGGTGCCCTTCTGGCTGGTGCGCACGATGGTGAGCTGGTCGGAAACTTTCGAAGTGCTGCCTGCAATTCTGGTGGTGGGAATTTCTTTCGCGGTGACGCAATTTCTGTGGTCGAACTTTGTGGATAGCAACCTGGTGGACATCATGGGTGGCGTGGTCTCCATCGTTTGCACAGTAGTCTTTCTGCGTTTTTGGAAGCCGAGGAAAATCTGGCGGTTCGATTACGATCGCGAGGGCGCGAAGCCCGCGGCGGTGGAAGGAAAACTTGCGGACGACATGGGCGGCGAGTGGAACGCAAAGGAATTCGATGGATATGTGGCGCCGCGCAAGTATCCAGCCTGGACGGTGGCCAAAGCGTGGATGCCGTTTGCTGTGCTTTCGCTGTTCGTGCTGGCGTGGGGATTGCCTTCGGTGAAGTTGGCGATAAATAAAGCCACGACGCCTGCTTTTATTGTGGTGCAAGCGGACGGCAAAGTGAGGCCGGGCCCCGCCGGATGGGACTGGCCGTATTTGCATAACGCGATCACGCGCGCCGCGCCGGTGGTGAGCAAGCCGACTCCGGAAGCGGCGCGCTACGATTTCAATTGGCTATCGGCGACAGGCAGCGGATGCTTTTTGGCTGCTCTTGTGTCTGGAATGTTATTGGGGCTGAGTCCGATAAAGTTGATGAAAATATTTTGGCGCACGCTGGCGCGCATGCGTCTGGCGATGATCGCGATTTCGTTCATGCTAGGGCTGGGGTACGTGACGCGCTACTCGGGGCTGGATGCAGTTTTGGGCCTGGCGTTCACGCGGACCGGGTGGCTTTATCCATTTTTCGGGACGTTTCTGGGATGGCTGGGCGTGGCTTTGACCGGAAGCGATACTTCGTCCAACGTGCTGTTTGGAAGTTTGCAGCGCATCACTTCACAGCAATTGGGAATTGATCCGATTCTGATGTGCGCGGCGAATAGCGCGGGCGGCGTGATGGGGAAAATGGTGGACGCGCAGTCCATCACGATTGCAACGGCGGCTACCGAGCAAGTGGGTAATGAGGGTATTATTTTCCGCTTTGTGTTTTGGCATTCGATTGCGCTGGGTTCGATCGTGGGCGTGATTGTGATGCTCTACGCTTATGTGTTTCCGCACTTTGTGCCGCATGGTTTGACGTTTGTGAAGTGATTGCGGTGCGGGCGAATTCGCTTCAAATAAGGCGAGGCTAGAATTTCGCGAGCGCTTTCCCGTTCAAACGAATTCCCTCTTGCGCGACTGTTATATTACGGACGGCGGAAGATAGGCCGCGGCTTTCGAATTGGCGGGCGAGCGCCTTTCCGATCTGCGCGAAGTTCTCGGTGGCTAGCGCGATCACCGTGGGCCCGGCGCCACTGAGCGCGACACCGAGGAGGCCGGGCATGCGCGGAATCGCGAGCACCTCTGCCAGGCCAGGAATCAGCGCCTGGCGATAGGATTGATGCAGACGATCTTGCATCGCTTCCCACAGCAGGTCGTAACGGCGAGCATCCAAGGCCGCGAGAAATAATGCGGAGCGCTGGAGATTGTGCACGGCTGCGGAGTGTTCGATTGTTTGCGGCAATGCTGCGCGTGAGGCGGCGGTCTGTAGCGTCATTTTCGGGGTGACGGCGACTACTTTTATTTGTTTCGGCCATTTTTTGCGCAGGGCTGCGACGCTTCCGTCGGCGCCTACGAACGAGACGACTAGGCCACCAAGCAGCGCGGCTCCCACGTTGTCGGTGTGTTGTTCCATTTCGGCGGCGAGGCGCAGAGCGTTTTCTTCCGTTAGCTTTTTCCCGCAGACGGCAAATCCCAGGGCGGTGCCGGCAACGATTGCCGCGGCGCTGCTGCCCAGGCCACCCGCAATTGGAATCTGGTTCCGCACGGCTAAATGAACCGGAGGCAAACGCTCGCCATGGCGTTGCGCGGCGTGTTGCATGGCGCGCAGGACTAAATTTTCTTCTGGCGCGCTAGGTAGAGCCTCGCTGCCGGGGATGCCGCGGCTGCGCGCTTCGCTGCGTGCGCCCGGTTCCAAGTGCATCGTGGCTCGCACCGTGAGAAATAATTCCAGCGCCAAGCCAAAACAATCGAAACCCGCGCCGAGATTGGCGCTGGATGCGGGGACTCGGACTTCGTAGGAGCGGGGCTTGGACTTTTTCATGGATGCTTGTTCAAACTTTTGGGAAATTTCATCCCGCCATTTTTTATGACCGGATTCCCTGCTCTAGCGGCGGTTCTCCAGACTTTTCAGAATCGCTTCCTTGTTGGCGGCAACTTTTTCCGGAGCGTTGCGGAATGCCCCGGAAATAGGCACGGTCTTCGCCGTTCCTTCCGCGGTGACGAATTCGAACGAAAGCGTGCCACGGTGGTAATTGCTCACGTAGTCGGGATCTTTCAGCACGTGCCCGGTGAGGACCGCGACAACGGATTCGCCCGCGTGAATTTTGTTTGCGGCGGTGAGCGTGCGGATGCCCGCTACCGTGGTGGCAGATGCGGGTTCGCAGCCGATGCCATCGCGGCCGATGATGGCTTTGGCGTCGGCGATTTCCTGCTCGCTGACGGTGATGACGCTGCCGTGGGTGCGCAGGACAGCGCGCAAGGCTTTCTTCCAGGAAACGGGCGCGCCAATTTTTATGGCGGTGGCGAGGGTACGCGGATTTGCAACTGGCGCGATTTCGTCTGGAAGCGCGGCGTCCGCGGCGATTTCGGATGGCTTTAGCCCGGCAAACAGATGCGCGAGCGGCGCCGAACCATCCGCCTGGATGACGCTTATCTTCGGCAAGCGATCGATTAATCCGAGGCGCAGCATTTCGTCGAAACCTTTGCCCAGCGCGGAACTATTGCCCATGTTTCCGCCGGGAACCACTACGTGGTCCGGCACTCGCCAGCCGCACTGTTCGAGTAGTTCGAAGGCGACCGTCTTTTGGCCCTCGATGCGAAATGGATTGATGGAATTCGCGATGTAAATGGACGGCACATCGGCGAGTTCTGAAATCAGGCGCATGCAATCGTCAAAATTTCCGGCGATTTCGCAGACGACGGCGCCGTAATCCATGCTCTGCGCGAGCTTCGCGGGGCTGATCTGGCCTTGCGGCAGCAAAATGGCGCATTGCAGTTCGGCGCGCGCGGCGTAGGCGGCGAGGCTCGCGGCAGTATTTCCGGTGCTGGCGCAGACCACGGTGCGCGCGCCTAGCAATTTCGCCTGTGTGACGGCTGTGGTCATGCCGGTGTCTTTAAAGGACGCAGTGGGATTGCAGCCTTGATGTTTCAGAAGCAGCGCAGTGAGGCCGGCATACTTCGCGGAGCGCGGCGCGTCGTACAGCGGCGTGTTGCCTTCGAAAAGTGTGACGACTGGCGCGTCGTTATCGAAGGGCAGTAATTCGCGGAAACGCCAGACGCCGCTGCGGTCGCGCGGATCGTGTGAAGCAGCGCGGGCTTGCCAGCGTTCGCGGAGATCCGGGACAGACTTCAGAAGCTCGAGCGGGATTTCGATTTCCAGCGAGCCGCCGCAACGCGGGCACACGTAAATCTGTTCGCGGATGCCGAACTGCGCGGCGCAACCAGGCAGAATACAGCGCTGCACCGCCGTGGTGCCGGCCTGCTGCGCGGTTTTTGCGATGGCGTCGCTCATTGCGATGATGCGGATGACGTTTCGTGCGAATTGCGCGTGTCGAGCGCAAATTCCTGATGCACGGCCAGCAGCGCTCTCTTCATGTCCTGGCTAGAGACCACAAAAGAAATATTGGTTTCCGAAGAGCCCTGGGCGATGGCGATTATATTTATATTTTCGCGGCCCAGCACGCTGAAGGTGCGTCCGGCCATGCCAACGGTGCCGCGCATGTTTTCGCCGACGACGGCGACGATGGCGATATTGGGGTCGAGCGTGATGTGTTCGACTTTCTGATGCATCAAGTCTTGCGCGAATTGCTGGCGCAGCGCGTCGACGGTGCGTTTGGCGTCGGAAGAAAAAACGATGAAGCAGATATCGTTCTGCGAAGAGGACTGCGAGATGAGCAGGACGTTCGCGCGGACGCTGGCGGTGGTGGAAAATGTGCGGCCCACTACGTCGGGAAGGCCGACAATTCCGGGGCCACCGACGGCGATGAGCGAAACATCACGAATGGCGGTGAGCGCTTTCACGCCGGCGCTGGATGCGCTGCCCTGTGGGGTGATTTTTGTGCCGGGATGCTCCGGCTCGAAGGTGTTGCGGATCCACACAGGAATGCCGGACTCCGTTACGGCGCGCAGCGTCTTGGGATGCAGCACCTTCGCGCCGAAATGCGCGAGTTCCGCAGCTTCGCGATAGGAAATTTCGGGAATGGTGCGCGCGCTGGGAACGAGGCGCGGATCGGCGGTCAAAACTCCACTCACATCGGTCCAGATAATCACTTCATCGGCGGCGAGCGCACCGCCGAGAATTGTTGCGGAATAGTCCGAGCCGCCGCGGCCGAGCGTTGTGAGCACTCCTTCCCTGGTGGCGCCGACAAATCCGGTGACGACCGGGACAACTCCTTGTTGCAGCAATGGACGCAGGCGCGCCTCGCAACGTTCCCGTGTGGGCGGCATCAGCGGTTCGGCGGCGCCGTGATAGGAATCGGTGACGATCAATTCGGTGGCTTCGATGGCTTCGCTGCGCACGCCGCGTTCGCTAAGGGCGCCGGCAACGATCGGCGCGGAAAGACGTTCACCAAGGCTAGAAACGCAATCGAGCGTGCGTACGGTGAGTTCGTGGATCAGCGCGGTGCCTTCGCAGAGGCGTTGCGCTTCGCGGAGAAGTTCTTCAATTCCCAGGGCAATCTTTTTTCTGCTTTCTGGATTCTGGATCAGGGTTTTCAGCGCTTCGAAATGCTGTTCGCGCAAGAGTTCCAGTAGTTCGGTGGCGCGGTCGCGATCGCCTGTTTCGCTGAATGTAGCGGCTTCGATGAGGCGATTGGTGACGCCGCTCATGGCCGAGACCACGACGACGAGAGGGCCTGTGCGCGAGGCTTTGGCGACAATTTCAGCGACGCGCGCGATGCAGGAAGCGTCGCCTACTGATGTGCCGCCGAATTTCATCACCTGCAAATGTGGCTTCATTCGAGATAGACCTGTGGCGCGGCGAATCGATGTGGCCCGAAGCAAATGCGGCTTTTGGAATGGCCGAGCCTGAAAAAACTATACACTACGGCGGCGGATTCACAGAGGACGGCGAAACACAGGTGTTTCGCAATCGAAAAGAGCCGGTGAGTGGCGCGTGTTGGGAAGCTTAGTTGAAAGGATTTGCCGAAGGTGCGCGCGGTGAAAGAAAAACGAGCCGCCCCGAAAATATCGAGGCGGCTCGCGTTCAAGGCTGAGGCCGAGTGATTACGGACGGGCGGCCAAGGCTGGGATTAACACCTTGGATTGCGGCGTGCCCAGGCCGGTGACGTAATCGTATCCGGCAAGGGCATCGCAGAGTGTGCCGCAGGATCCATTGGTGCCCGTCGTAACCGCGTGAAAGTTGGTGCCGAGGCTCGATTTGCCGACGGCGTACACGGAGGTGCCGGTGGCGCTCAAGTTCGCTTTACGGGCTGCCACGCGCTGTGAATTGGTGATGGCGATCAGCGCGGCCCACTGCGGAGTCGCGGCGCTGGTGCCGCCGACTTGGAACCAACCGCTGTAGCCGCTGACGCCGATCGAATCGTAAACAGCGTAGCCGGTGCCGGGATTGGCGTTGTAAGAAACGTCTGGGACGCCGCGCGTGCCGTGTATGTCGTTGGCGATAGGAAACTGCGATTGGGGGGCTGGTTCGTACTCATATTTGCTGAGCCCGCCGCCACTGCCGTTCCAGGCTGATTCGCTGCTGTAATTTCCTGATTTGTCGAGCGTCAGCGAAGTGCCGCCGACAGCAATGACGTCTGGCGATGCCGCCGGATAATTGACGCCAGTGCCGCTATCGCCCGAAGCTGCGAGGAAAGTGACGCCGGTGGAAACAAAGTGATTGTCCAGATTGCGCTCGGTGGAAAGTTCGGCGGACGTCCAGCTCATCGAAACGACCGACGCGCCGTTGCGCACGGCGTAATCTACTCCGGAAAGCAAGTCGCTCAGATTATTCGAGGGGGCCTCGACAAGGAGGATCTTGGCTTGCGGCGCGATGGCATGCGCCCATTCGATGTCGAGCGAAATTTCCACTGCCCAGTTGGCGTTGGCGGCGGGCTTGCGGCCGCTGGAGTATAGTTGGCGGAAGCAGCCGTTGGCGGTGGTGCAGACTGGCAAGTTGAACTGCTTGCTGAAAACGGCGAGGTCGTTCGCGGCGTTGGCGTCATCGTAGGCGTCTACGAGAGCGATGGTCTGGCCGGCGCCTTGATTGGTGACCAGGTCAAAGCCGTATGCATGGCGAATCTGCGACGGGGTGAAAGCCGTGGTTGGCGGCGTGCTGAGGCTCGCGCCCGATGCCTGATGGATGAAGTAGTGCGGCCCCATGAATGCAATGGGACTCTGGCCGTTTTCGTCCATATGTATCTGTAGATAAAAGATTTGTTGTGCTGCTGCAGCTTGGCTGGCAGCTAGAATGGCACCGGCCACAATCAGGCCACGGATGATGTTGCGGAATCCCCCAGATTGCATATAAGCCCCCGTTTGGCGCGTCCCCCGGTTGCGGGACCGAGTCGCGTATGATTGCTTCCAACTTAGACAAGATAGTGTGTGGCGGCGGGGGTGGCGATAGGCCGGGACTCTCAATCGGGTGGTACGAAGGTCAGGAGGCGGGAGCCGTACCGAATTGAAACAGTCCTCGGAACTGCTGGTTCGCATGTTGCTGTTATATAATGGCTTACAAGGGGAAGGCTGAGCCGCTGCAAATGGATTAGGCTGCTGTCGGGGTGCCGCGGCTATTCGAGCGGCAGGCCCACATAGTTTTCGGCCAGAGACTGCGAGGCGGCGCGGGAACTGGTAACGTAATCCAGCTCAGCGAGTTGGCGGCGGTGGTCGAAGGCGTTCTCGTCGTCAAAGCGATGCAACATGGAGGTCATCCACCAGGAGAAGCGCTGCACCTTCCAGACGCGGCGCAGACAGGTCTGCGAGTAGGCGTTGAGGAGGTCTCGCCGGCCGGTGGAATAAAATTCGGCTAGGGCGCGGGCCAGGATGCGCACGTCAGCGACGGCGAGATTCAGGCCTTTGGCTCCGGTGGGCGGGACGATGTGGGCGGCGTCTCCTGCGAGGAAGAGCTTGCCATACTGCATCGGTTCGACGACGAAGCTGCGCATGCCGGTGATGCCCTTTTGCAGCACTGGGCCTTCTTGCAGCTTCCAATTTTCCTCGCCTGCGAGCCTTGTTTGTAACTCCTGCCAGATTTTTTCGTCCGGCCAACTCAGGAGGTCCTCATCGGGGCGGCACTGGAGGTAAAGGCGTCCGATGCGCGGCGACCGCATGCTGAGGAGTGCGAAGCCGCGATCATGGTAGGCGTAGATGAGTTCTTCCGAAGACGGCGGCGCTTCGACGAGAATGCCCAGCCACGCGAATGGATATACGCGATCGAAAGCGGTGAGAACGCCGTCCGGTATCGACGGGCGGCAGATGCCATGATAGCCGTCGCAGCCGGCGATAAAATCGCAGACCAGTTCGCGCGGCTCGCCATCTTTGCGAAACTGGATCGTGGGTTTTGATGAAGCCCGTGCGTCGTCGAAATTGTGGATGCTGGTGTCGGCAACTTCAAAATGAACTTGGCCACCGGCGGCTAGTCGCGCGTCGGTGAGATCTTTTACGACTTCGTGTTGCGCGTAGATGGTGACGGCTTTCCCGCCGGTGAGGTCCGCGAAATCAATGCGATGGGTGCGTTGGCTGAAACGCAGATTCACGCCGTAGTGCACCAGGCCTTCGCGCTGCAGGTGTTCGCCTACGCCGGTTTCTTTCAGCAAGTCCACGGTGCCCTGTTCGAGAACTCCGGCGCGCACGCGCTCTTGGACGTACTGGCGGCTGCGATTTTCCAGGACGACGGATTCGACGCCGTGGAGATGCAGCAAATGCGAAAGAACCAGGCCTGCGGGCCCGGCGCCGATGATGCCAACTTGCGTGCGCATGGGTTGCGTCCTTGGCTGAATGCTTGTAAACGATAGCAGAAGCGGCGCGCTGCGCGGAACGATATCCTGACCGTGCGGCGAGGCAAATAGTTGGAGGGTCGCGGAAGTGAGTGTTACCATCTGCGCGCGCGGCTGCGAATTTTTCGGGAGCGTTCGGCAATGTTTGTAAGCAAGAAACATCTGTTGGTGGAATGGGGGCACTGCGATCCCGCGGGAATTGTGTTTTATCCGCAGTATCTGGCGTGGTTTGACGATTGCACCACCGCGCTTTTTACGAATGCAGGCATGCCCACGCGCGCTTTGTTCCGGGAGCATGCGATTTTGGGGGTTCCGCTGGTGGACGTGCGCGCGCGTTTTCTGGTGGCTTCTACATTCGGCGACGAATTGCAGGCGGAATCCACGGTGACGGAATTTCGCCGCAGCAGTTTTGTGATCCGGCATCAATTTTTCAAGGCAGGCGCGCTTGCAGTGGAAGGTTTTGAAACACGCGTGTGGGCTGGCACGGATCCGGCGAATCCGGAGCGCATGAAATCGCGTCCGCTGCCAGCGGAAGTGATTTCGCGGCTTTCGAAGGATGGCGGCGCGGCCAATGAAGGCCAAGCGAAGTGTTAAAAGTACCTAGCGCAGAGAACGCGACAGCTTCTATGTGAATTGCAGCGGCTTGGGTTTTGCGGGATCGCTGTAATCGTAGAATCCGCGACCGGCTTTCCTTCCATTCCACCCCATTAGGACCATGCGCTTCAGCAGCGGCGGCGGGGCGAAGCGTTGTTCCTTGAATTCATCGAACATGATATTCGCGATGTAGTAGGTGGTGTCGTGTCCGACGAAATCGAGCAGCGTGAGCGGGCCCATGGGATGGCCGCAGCCGAGCTTCATGGAATTATCAATATCTTCGATGGAGCCGACGCCTTCTTCGAGCGCGCGGACGGCGTCGAGCAGATACGGCACGAGCAAACGGTTGACGATGAAGCCGGTGCGATCGGTGGTGCGCACGGGCGTCTTGCCGAAACGCGCGGCGAGAGCGACGGCTGCTTCGTCTACTTTCGGGTCAGTTGCGATGGTGCGGATTATTTCCACCAACTTCATTACCGGGACGGGATTGAAGAAATGCATGCCCAGGAAACGATCAGGACGCTGCGTGAACATGGCCATTTCGGTGATGGAGAGAGATGAAGTGTTGCTGGCGAATATTGTGTGCTTGGGGCAGATTTTATCGAGCGCCGTCCAGAGTTCGCGTTTCGCGGGGAGCTGCTCGATGATCGCTTCGATTACGAGGTCTGATTCTTTCAAGTCTTCGAGATTCGTCGTGCCGCGCAGGCGCGCGCGAACTTGATCGCGATCGGCTGCCGGGAGCGTGCCTTTATCCACCAGGCGCTGCAGATTTTTCTCGATGGATTGCAAACCTTTGTCAACGAGTTGCTGGGAGACTTCGCGGACCGTGACGTGGCAGCCCGATTGAGCCGCGACCTGCGCGATTCCCGAACCCATCAGGCCGCAGCCTACTACTGCAACTTTTTCGATCGACATTTATAATTCCTCCTGAAATTGGCGCCGCTATGGCAAATGGAGGCGCTGGTCGATACTCGACGAAGCAGAACTGCGCGTAGTAACTTGGAACTATGTCAACGCTCGGAATCAATCTCCGCAAAAATTTCTTGCGCCAGATGAAACGCCTCGTTCGCCGCCGGCACGCCGCAATAAATCGCGCTCTGCAGCAGCACTTCCTGAATTTCCTCGCGCGTGACTTTGTTGTTGAGCGCGGCGCGCACGTGCATGCGAAATTCTTCGCGGCGATTGAGCGCGATGAGCATCGAAAGCGTCAACAGGCTGCGCGTATGGCGCGAAAGACCGGGGCGCGACCAGATTTCGCCCCACGCGTAGCGCGTGATCAAATCCTGAAATGGCTCGGTGAAAGATTTCGTGGCCGCTTCGGCCCTGTCCACATGCGCGTCACCCAAAACTGCGCGACGCACTTTCATTCCTGCGGCATGACGCTCACGCTCATCCATTATTTCGCCTCCTGCTGCTCGAGGAAATTCAGCAGCGCTGCTGTGAAAGGTTCCGCCGCTTCGATATTCGAAAGATGCGCGGCGTTCAGTTCCAGATATTGCGCGCCGGGAATTTTTTCCGCTACGAATCGGCCGTCCACTGGCGGCGTTGCGGCGTCATGCGCGCCGGAAATTACCAGCGTGGGCAGGCTGACGCGCGAAACTGTTTCGCGCAGATCCTCGTCACGGAGCGCGGTGCACATGGCGGCATAGCCTTCCGGCGGCGTACGCAGCAGCATTTGTCGCGCGGTTTCGACCTGCGCGGGCGCTCGCTTGGCGAAATCCTCGGTGAACCAACGGGAGACTACACCATCCGCGATTGGAGCGATGCCGCCGTCCTTGACGGCGGCTATGCGCGTGTTCCAGCCGTCAGTCGAGCCGATGCGCGCCGCGGTGTTGCACAGCGTCACACTCTTGAAACGCTTCGCCGCGTTTACACCCAACCACTGGCCAATCAGTCCGCTGACCGAAATCCCGCAATAGTGCGCGGTTGGAATTTGCAGCGCATCGAGCAACCCTACTACGTCTTGGGCTAGTCCTGCGATAGTGTATGGACTCGGGGTGACTTCTGAGAGGCCATGGCCGCGGGAATCGTAGCGAAGGACGCGAAATCTTTCTGCGAGCGCGGGAATTTGCGCGTCCCACATATTCAGATTCGTGCCGAGCGAATTGGAAAGCACGATTGCGGGAGCGTCTGCTGCACCGTCCAGCCGGTAGTGAAAGCGCGCGCCGCTAATTTGGGTGAAGGCCATTTCGGAGCTTTTCGCGAACAATAAATTATCGGTGTTTTTTTTCGTCAGTCAATACTTGCTGGATCATGGATGCGGCCGATCCAGTGTAATTTTTGGGGTCCAGCAAAGAATCGATCTCCGCGGGCGAAAGATGCGCGCGCACTTCCTGGTCTTCGAGTAGCAGATCGCGCAGCGGCCGGCCGGATTCGAGTGCACGGTGCGCGGCATGTTCGACGAGTTGATGGGCGGGCGATCGTCCCATGTGTTTTGCCAGCGCAATTGCTATCGCTTCGCTCAATATCAGGCCGTGCGTCGCGCCGAGATTGTACGTCATGTGCTCTTCGTACGCTTCCATGCCGTCCACTACGTGGGCCATGTGCGCCAGCGCTCCGGCGGCGAGCAGAAAAATCTCCGGCAGAGTTTCCCATTCGGCGTGCCAGCCGCCGAGGCCGCGCTCATGTTCCTGCACCATTGCCGTGAGCATTGCGGAAACCAACGCGGGAACGCGAATGGCGGCAGCGAGAACGACCGCGGAGCCTACCGGATTGCGTTTATGCGGCAGAGTGGAAGATCCGCCACGGCCGGATTCAGCAGGTTCGAGAACTTCGCCGATTTCGGTTTGCGCGAGGAGCGAAATATCGCGCGCAATTTTTCCCAGCGTGCCAACCAGCAGGCCTAACGCGGTGGCAACTTCCGCGAAGCGATCGCGATGGGTGTGCCAGGGAATGCTGGGCACCTTTAATTTTAAATCGGAGGCCAATGCTGCGGCTACTTCTGGGCCTTTCTTGCCGAGCGCCGCGAGCGTGCCTACTGCTCCGCCGAACTGCAGCGTCAAGACTTCGTTACGCGCGTGCGCGATGCGCGCCTGCTGGCGATGGATCGCGTCGAGCCATCCTGCAACTTTCAGGCCCAGAGTTACCGGACTCGCCTGTTGCAGCCAAGTGCGGCCCGCGAGCAGAGTGACTTGATGCTTTTCCGCGACGCGCGCGAGTGTGGCGGAAAATTGCAACAGCTCACGATGGAGAAGATCCAGAGCGTCGCGCAATTGCAGTACGAGGCCGGTATCAATCGCGTCCTGACTGGTAGCGCCCCAGTGGACGAAACCTGCAGCTTTCGGATCGGATTCCGCGACTGCCACGGTGAGTACCTTCACGAGCGGAATCGCCAAATTTCCGGCGAGGGCTGCTTCGCGCGCCAGGGGGTCTAGCGCAAAATTATTCGGGTTGCATTGCGCGACGATAGGCTCTACCGCGGATTCAGGCGCGACGCCCGCGCGCGCCAGTGCTCGCGCGAGCGCGGCTTCGAATTCGAGCATGCCCTGTAGTTTGCGGCGATCCGAAAAAATTTCACGCATTGCATCCGTGGTGAACAGAGGATCGAGCAGGCGGGATGTTTGTTTTTCGCTCAAGTGGTCCAATCCCCGGCGTCATGCCGCAGCAGCAGTGCGCGAGGCGCTTTATTTCCAGGGCAATATATCACTTTACAGGCGGCGGCTTTACGCGGTGCCGACTTTACGTAGCAGCGGCGCGGTTGAATCGCGCGACTTCGTTGACCGCGCGGTACGCCTGATCAATGGCCGCGTTGGTGTACGCAAAGGCTTCCGCGTCGGAATTGGCGATCGAGATGCGGCCGAATGGCTGCCGTCCGATGACGCAGGGCTGCTGATCTTCCGGCCAATCGGGATCGTACAGCGAATTGTATTCGTAGGCGTAACCATGCGGCCAGCGATTTACGGTGATGGCCTGAATATCCGCGGCCGGATCGAATCCGCCGGGGGAGAGCATGGCGCCGAGCTGTTCGCGGATGTTGCGCTCGAAAGTTGCGAAGCTGGTGGTAAGCAATTCACGACGACCAGCCTTTTGCTGCTCGCGCGCAGGAAGGCCCGCCTTGCACGGAACACGTTCGAGGTGCAGGACGCACGACTCGGCGGGATTTGCGGGGTATTTGTAATCGCCCATGCTGACTGGAAAATCCAGCGTGACCGTTTCGAAATAACTTCCGGGACAGCGCGCGCTGCTCACTCCCAATTTTTTGAACGACTGCCAATTGCGAATCTGCACGTTGGTGTACACCAGCGGAACTTTCACACCGTAAGCGAGCGCGTCCTTCTGCTTGTCGGGCAGATCGGGGCACAAATATGGAATCACCATGTTCCAGCAGGCGAGGATGCAACTGGCGCCACGAACGCTGCGCGCGCGGCCGTCTTTTACATACGTGATCTCGACTTCTTTCGCGGCGCTGGCCTCGCCGACGTTGCGCGCGATGATCACCGTGCTGTTCAGCCGCAGGCGCACCGGCGAGGCAGGATCATCGAGCGTGGCGTAATCGAGCTTGGCTGTGACGATATCTTCCATGGTGTGGCCGGGTGCGGACGCGGGAATCAATGAGCGCACCAGCAGCCGCGCGATGGAAGCGTTGCCGTCGGGAAAATGAAAAATGTACGGCTCGTCTCCCTCATCCTGCTTGGTGATTTCCGCGCCAAGGCCTGGGCCTGGCGGGCCGGAAAGATCTATGCCTGCGAACCCGGGATAGCCGAGGCCGGCAAGATCTCCGGCCGGAACCGCGTCAATGCCGACGCCGTAGAGGCCATACGTTTCGGTTTGCAGGAACGGAATCGCATCGGGACTGACTTTGACGTATTTCAGCAGATAATCTTTGTAACTGGTTTTAGCGAGGAGAACTTTTTTGTCCCATGAAGACATGCCCGGCAGGTAGTCCACTTTTTCGGTATGCAGGCGCGCGAGATCTTGCTGGACCTGCGGTGAAAGGGGCGTCTTCACAAGAAACGCGGGCCAGGTGGGTTGGCCCGTCCCGGGGACCAGCTTGTCTTCGCCGAAAGTATTCTTGTCGAAAAACGTGGCGCGCTGCAGGCCATGCGATTTCTCGAAATTGCGGTCGTAATATTTGTAAAAGCGCTGAACATCGATGCCCAACTCGGTGAACAGCTGCTTAGCTTGCTTGCTATAAATTTTCGGACCGGCGATGGACTGCGTGCCGCCGTAGCCGAGGATGATGCGCTGGCTGGTGTGAAATTCATTGCGCCGCGCGTGTCCGCCGAAGTCGTCGTGATTTTCGAGGATTAGAATCTTGGCTTTCGGGCCAGCAATCTGGCGGAAGAAATACGCGGCGGAGAGGCCGCTGATGCCGCCGCCCACGACGATTAGATCGTAGGTTTCGGAGTCGGGCGTCGGATTGTTCCAGGTGTTCCCGTCGCGCAGCGCGTGGCCGACTTCCATGACAGCGTCGGTAGTGCCGCGCATGCCTGTGAGCGTGGGCGGATAGTACGTGGACGACTTCTCAGGAGATAAGGGTGACTGCGGGAGGCCGAACTGTTCGAACCATTTAGTGTCTGGAAGTATTAAGGAGCCGCCTACTGCGACGCCGAAGCCATTGAGGAAATCGCGTCTGGTGATGTTGCTGCCCATGCCGAATTTCTGATCGCGTTTTGCACTGCTCACCTGCTCCCCCGCGGATTTGACCACCGGCAAAACGAGCAGACTGGGCTCTAACCGGCTTTAGATTTATAGGGAAGGAGCATACCGCAGTAGGCAGCGCGGCGCGTGCCTAAACTTTAAGTGGTGGGGTTGGTTGGGCCAACGCTGTTTCCGGGTTTGTACCGCGGGGCTAATTTAGTGCGGGCGGATGCTCACGCGTAGAGTGGAGGTTCCAATTCGGAACTCGGTGGAGTCGTCTATTTGGGTCGCCAGCACGCGTTTGTCGGCGACGTAGGTGCCGTTGGTGGAGCGCAGGTCGCGGAGGTAAACCGCGTCGTTCTTTACTTCTACGGCGCAGTGCAGGCGCGAAATCATGGGGTCGTCAATTTCAAAATCGGCGCCGCCGCGCAGGCGACCAATCGTTACCAGCGGCATGGTCATCCCGCGTTCCAGGCCTTGCGAAGAGCCGGTGACCACCGAAATCGCGATGGATTTGCCCTCTGGGAGATCGAGCGTCGCCACCCTGGCGCTGTCTGATTGCTCGAGCCTCGAGGCGACGAACGGGCGATCTTGAGTAGCCACGGGATCGGTAACGATAGTGGAGGACTTGACGTCCGGGGGAAGCAAGTCCACCACGGAGCTTTGCGCGCACATCCAGCAACGGATTTGGGCCATTTTACGGCCTTTTACCCGCCGGTCGTCGAGTTCCACCTGTGCGGAGCAATGCAGGCATCTGACTCGCATGACTCAGTTTAGCATTGAGGAGATGGGTGGCCGCGATGGTACGAAAGCGCTATTTTCTGCGCAAATGGCTTTACAATGGAACGGCGCAGCCGGGCCGAAATTAGTACAGTGGATTGGTATTATGTTGCATGCTGAAACTTGCAGACGCCTGGTACGGAGCGAGTACGTTTCGCTTTAAATGCTGTGTTATGTGCGCGTAATCGATTTTTTGGGAGGCGTGTATCGGACTTGCTCTTTGGAGGCATTTCAAGCTAAATGATTGACTTGGCTCGCGCCGTATGTATTATAATGCATGCTGTGCGACCGCATATATCATGACGCCTGAAAGCCAATCCGGCGCGATTTTGCCATCTCCACCTGCGCACCCCAGCGACGAGGATTTTCTGCGTGCGTTGGGATCGAGGGTTCGCGAGTTGCGCAGCCGGCGCGGGATGACGCGCAAAATGATGGCGCAGGAGTCGGACGTCTCCGAACGCCATTTGGCGCAGCTGGAGCTAGGAGATGGCAATGTCTCCATCGTGCTGTTGCGGCGCATCGCGACGGCGCTGAATGTTTCGCTGGCCGACCTGTTCACCTTCGAAGGCCCCGCGTCTGATGCGAAGCGCTCCATCCTCGACGTGCTCGAACGGCTGCCGATGCAACAGCTGAGTGCGCTGGCGGCGCGCCTGACGAAGGAATTCGGTGCGACTCCCAAGGACCGGCACTCGCGCATCGCTCTGATCGGGCTGCGCGGCGCCGGGAAATCCACTCTCGGCGTGAAGCTGGCGCAAGCGGTGAAGGCGCCCTTCATCGAACTGGACCGAGAGATTGCGAAAGAAGCGGGGATGGATTTGTCGGAGATTTTTTCGCTGTACGGGCAGAGCGGATATCGCCGAATCGAACAGCGGGTGCTCGAGCGCATCTTGGGCGAATATCCGCGCGCCGTGCTGTCGGTCGGCGGAGGCGTTGTCTCCGAAAAAGAAACGTACGATCGTCTGCTCGGGAGTTGCTTCACGGTGTGGGTGAAAGCGAGTCCGGAAGATTACATGGCGCGGGTGATGGCGCAGGGAGATTTTCGCGCCATGGCTGAAAATGACGAGGCCATGGAAGATTTGCGCCACATTCTGGATGCGCGCGAACCCTTTTACCGCAAAGCGGATCTGCACTTGGACACTGCGGGCGAGTCCGCGGAGCAAAGTTTCCTGAAACTGAGAAAAGCACTGCAAACCGAAATCGGCTAGGAGGCGCGCGTGGACGTGGCAACGACGCAAGATTCGCAAGTTAAAGTGGCACCGGTGGAGTATCAGACGGAGCCGGCGAAATACAAACATTGGCGCGTGGCCTATGACGGGTCGGTGGCTACGCTGACGATGGACGTGAACGAAGATGGCGGCTTGCGTCCGGGCTACAAGCTGAAACTGAATTCCTACGATCTGGGCGTGGATATTGAGCTGCACGACGTGCTGCAGCGAATCCGCTTCGAGCATCCGGAAATTCGCTGTGTGATGATTACCAGCGCGAAAAGCCGCGTGTTCTGTTCGGGGGCGAACATTTATATGCTGGGGCTTTCCTCACACGCGTGGAAAGTGAATTTCTGCAAGTTCACGAATGAAACGCGCAATGGGATTGAGGATTCTAGCGCACATTCAGGGCTGAAATTTCTGGCCGCGCTGAACGGCACTACGGCCGGCGGCGGATACGAGCTGGCTTTGGCTTGCGACGAAATCATCCTGGTGGACGATCGTTCTTCCGCCGTCAGTTTGCCGGAAGTGCCGCTGCTGGGAGTGCTTCCTGGAACCGGCGGCCTGACGCGCGTGACGGACAAACGCCATGTACGCCGCGATCACGCTGATATTTTCTGTACGACTGCAGACGGTGTGAAGGGACAGCGCGCGAAAGATTGGCGGCTGGTGGATGACGTTGTAAAAACGCAGCAATTTGCGGAGCACGTGAAGCGGCGCGCGCTGGAACTGGCGGAGCGGAGCGATCGGCCCGCGTACGCAGAGGGCGTAGCGCTGTCGCCGTTGCAACGAACGATTGACGACGCCGGGCGGCACTACGAATTTGTGGACGCACGGGCGAATCGCGAAGCGCGCACGGTTACTTTGACTGTGCGCGCGCCGGAATCCGCGGGCGATGTTACGCCGGAGACTGCGCTGGCTGCTGGCGCGGGCTGGTGGCCGCTGCAAATGGCGCGTGAATTGGACGATGCGATTCTTGGGTTGCGCACGAGCGAGGCAGATCTCGGTTTGTGGATTCTGAAGACCACTGGTAACCCGGATGCAGTTTTGGCGTTTGACGATTTCATCTTGAAAAACCAAGACAACTGGTTTGTCCGCGAAGTTCTAGGCATGATGCGGCGCACTTTCGCGCGTTTGGATGTTTCCTCGCGCTCGCTCTACGCGCTGGTAGCGCCCGACTCCTGTTTTGCCGGGACGCTGCTGGAGTTGGCGCTCGCGGCGGATCGCGTTTACATGCTGGACACGCAGGAAGGCGAGGCACGGGCAGCGATGACGCTCTCGGAAATGAATTTCGGCGCGCTGCCGATGGTGAATCATCTTTCGCGTGTGGCGGCACGCTTTTATCAGGACGAGAAGCAAATTGCGGCGCTGCACGAACACATAGGACGCTCGCTGCAAGTGAAGGACGCCGTGGAGTTGGGGCTGGTGACGGCCGCGCCCGATGATCTTGATTGGCAAGATGAAGTGCGGCAGGCGATCGAATCGCGAATCGCTCTCTCGCCGGATGCGCTGACCGGCATGGAGGCGAATTTGCGGTTTGGCTTGCCGGAAACCACCGAGACGCGAATTTTTGGCCGACTTTCCGCATGGCAAAATTGGATTTTTATTCGTCCGAATGCTGTGGGCGAAAGTGGCGCGCTAAAGATTTACGGGACGGGCGCGCCAGTGAGATTTAACTGGGAGCGGGTGTGAAGCGCTCGCGTTAAAGCGAACATTTTGCATGTCATAAGTTTTAGGAGCTCGCCATGATTGATTACACGGAAAAAATCCCGAATAACGTTGACTTGGGAAGGGATCGCGTGCTGCAGCGCGCGCTGGAGCACTGGCAACCGGCTTACATGAATTGGTGGTACGACATGGGTCCGAGCGAAAGCCACGCGCTGGAGGTGTATCTGCGCACGGCGACGAGCGTGGAGCCCGACGGCTGGGCGCAATTCGGTTACGTGCGCATGCCGGAATATCGCTGGGGAATTTTTCTGCAGCCGCGCGATCCGGGCCGCCAAGTAAATTTCGGCGTGCACAAAGGGCAACCGGCGTGGCAGGAAGTCCCCGGCGAATATCGCTCGACGTTGCGGCGGGTGATTGTGACGCAGGGCGATACCGAGCCTGCATCCGTGGAGCAGCAACGGCTGCTGGGCATGTGCTGCCCGTCTTTATATGATTTGCGAAATATTTTTCAGGTGAATGTGGAAGAGGGGCGGCACCTGTGGGCGATGGTGTATCTGCTCCACCGTTATTTTGGACGCGATGGCCGCGAAGAAGCGGAAGCGCTGCTGGAACGGCGTTCGGGCGATGTGGACAATCCGCGGATTCTGGGCGCATTCAACGAGCCTACGCCGGATTGGCTGGCGTTTTATATGTTCACGTTTTTTACCGATCGCGACGGAAAATTCCAGCTGTGCGCGCTGGCCGAATCCGGATTCGATCCGCTGGCGCGGACTTGCCGGTTCATGCTCACCGAGGAAGCGCATCATATGTTTGTGGGCGAGACGGGAATCAGCCGCATTCTGCAGCGCACTTGCGAGGTGATGAAGGAACACAAGGTGGAAAATGCCAGCGACGTGCGCGCGCTGGGCGTGATTGACCTGCAAACGATGCAGAAATATCTGAATTTCCATTTCAGCGTGACGATTGACTTGTTTGGCTCGGATGCGTCGTCGAACGCGGCCAGCTACTACACTACCGGGCTGAAGGGGCGTTACGAAGAAACGAAAATCGAGGACGACCACGAGCTGCAAAACGCGGAGTATCCGGTGCTGGAAGTTTCCGGCAACAAGATCATCACGCGACACGTTTCCGCTTTGACGGCGCTGAACGAACGGCTGCGTGACGATTACATCGCGGAGATTCAGGGCGGCGTGGATCGCTGGAACAAGATTATGGAGCAGTCCGGGGTTTCGTTCCGGCTGACGCTGCCGCACAAGGGATTCCACCGCGCGATCGGCAACTTCGCCGGGCACTTCATCAGCCCCGAAGGAGAGGTGCTGAGCAAAGAAACCTGGGAAAATAATCGCGACAAGTGGATGCCCAGCGCGGAAGATCAGAAGTTCGTGCAATCACTGATGACCGGGCGAGTGATCGAGCCTGGCAAGTTTGCGAATTGGATTGCGCCGCCGATTCGGGGGATCAACCGCCAGCCCTTGAATTTCGAATACATACGCTTCAATTAAGCCGCTACAGGTGTATTTTCGTGCCGTTCGTGCGTCTCGTGGGCTTCGTGCGGGCATGTCACGAAACGGCACGGCGCCACGAGTTCGCCGAACACGCGCCGGCGTTTTCCATGTACTCTTGCGGTGCGTGAAAAACTGAGACCCGCAGACGACCCATGCCCAAACTGAAGTATCTGCTTTCGCTGCCCACGGACGACAATGATTATCAGCAAGAGCAAGCCACGGCCGCGAAGGAAACCGCGGTGCGCCTGGGTTTGGACCTGCAAGTGGTCTATGCGAACAACGACGCGATCAAACAGAGCGATCAAATCCTCAAAGCGATTCAATCGCCCGCGGGCGCGCGGCCCGACGCCATACTTTTCGAACCTCTGGGCGCGACGGCTTTGCCCCAAGTGGCGCGCGCGGCGTCCGGCGCAGGAATCGGCTGGGTGGTGCTGAATCGCAATGCGGAATATATTCCCGAGCTGCGCCGTGCGGGACGCGCGCCGGCTTTCGCGGTGAGCTCCGATCACGTGGAGATCGGCCGGATCCAGGGCCAGCAATTCGCCGCACTGCTGCCGCAGGGCGGCTCGGTACTTTACATCCAGGGGCCTTCGGAGAATTCCGCCGCGAAAGAACGTACCTTCGGAATGCAGCAGCTCAAGCCTGTAAACATTAAAATTAATATGTTGAAGGGCCAATGGACGGAGGAGAGCGCTTACAAAGCGGTGAGCTCGTGGATGCGTTTGTCTACCTCTGGAAAACAATTCGTGGATTTGGTGGGCGCGCAAGATGATTCGATGGCCATTGGCGCGCGCAAAGCGATGCAGGAGAGTTCCGACGAAATTCTGCGTGAAAAGTGGCTGGGGGTGCCGTTCACAGGTTGCGACGGATTGATTGCGACGGGCCAGCAATACGTACGCAACGGATTGCTCGCCGCGACTGTAGTCGTACCGCCGAATACGAAGCTGGCGCTGGAAATGCTGGTGGCGGCGATGCAGCAGGGGAAGAATCCGCCGGAACTGGCGCTGACGGCTCCTACTTCGTTTCCGTCGGTGGAAGAATTGAAGCGCACTGCGAAAGACAAGAAGCCGCGAAGTTCGTAAAGACGATTCGCTCCGCGCGGGCAATTTCTGAGGTAAATACATTCACGCAGGCACGGGCTATAGATGGTGGGGCTGGTCGGAATTGAACCGACGACCTACGCGTTAGGAGTGCGTCGCTCTATCCAACTGAGCTACAGCCCCACAGGCGCATTTTAACACGGCAGATGCGCTTACTAAATCGTCAGGCGTTTTGTTTGTGCGCTGCCAGGACTTCGCCGGCGATGGCTTCGCCCATCTCCTTGGTTGTGGATTTGCCGCCAATATCGGGCGTGCGCGCCCTGGAATTTGCGAGCACGTTCCCGATTCCCAGCTCGATTGCATCGGCGGCTGCTTCTTCGCCGAGGTGACGCAACATCATCGCTCCGGACCAGATTTGGCCAATCGGATTCGCGATTCCGTTCCCTGCGATATCCGGCGCGGAACCGTGCACCGGCTCAAACATGGAGGGAAATTCGCGCTCGGGATTTAGATTCGCCGAGGGAGCGATGCCGATGGAGCCCACAACTGCCGGACCAAGATCAGAAAGAATATCGCCGAACAGATTTGAGCCGACCACTACGTCGAACCATTCGGGGTGGCGGACGAAATGCGCGGTGAGAATGTCTATGTGATATTGATCGGTGCGGACATCGGGAAATTCCTGCGCAATGATGTGAAAGCGTTCGTCCCAGAACGGCATGGTGTGAATGATGCCGTTTGATTTCGTGGCGGAAGTTACGTGCGATTGCCGCGTCTTCGCCAACTGGAAAGCGTAGCGCAGGATGCGATCCACGCCGCGGCGAGTGAAGATCGTTTGTTGAATCGCCAGTTCGTCGTCGGTGCCTTCGTATAAACGGCCGCCGATTTGGGAATATTCACCTTCATTGTTTTCGCGGACGATAACCATATCAATCTGGCCGGGCTTGATATTTTTCAGCGGCGAATCGAGTCCCGCGAGCAAACGCACGGGACGCAAATTGACGTACTGGCGAAAATGGCGGCGAATGGGTATCAGCAGACCCCACAGCGAAATGTGATCTGGCACATCGGGATGACCCACGGCGCCGAGGAAAATTGCATCGAAGGCGTGCAGCTGTTCGAGGCCGGCTTCGGGCATCATGCGACCGGTGCGGCGATAGGTTTCGCAGCTCCAATCGAAACTGTGCCAGGTGAGATTGAAGCCGAAGCGCTTGCCGGCGGCATCGAGCACGCGAATTCCTTGCGGCACGACCTCAAGCCCGATTCCGTCACCGGGGATCACTGCGATCTTGTAGTTTTTCGCTCCTGCCACCGTCATCGTTCCTCCGAGTTCGAATCAGCAGATACTGCGGCGCGTTCGCGCACGGCGTGCAGCTGATCCGTCAGCGCATTCACACGATGCACGTCCACTAGATTTTCCATCACGCCGTCTTTCATCACGCTGGTTCCGGCGAAGATGCCATCGGCATATTGCAGCAGTAGAGCTGTGCAGCACAGCGACGGCTCGAAAAGGATCGCGCGTCCCGGTAAGCGCGGCCGCTTCGTTCAGGCTGACGAGCAGAATATCGACGCTGCGCGTCATTTGCAAAATTTTCTGGCGAATTACCTTGCTCGGCTCCGTGCCCACGTCGAGCAAGACCCAGCCGCTGGGCGCGAGGCCGAAAGCGCAATTGGCTCCCAGCTCCGTGAAGGCTCAGCGGCATTGGCCGAACGTTTGCGTCTTTGGTAGACATTACCAATGCAATTCATGGCAACCGCTGAATTTATTTTCGCATCTGATGCACTTTAATTTAATCGAACGAGATAATTGCACGCTGGATATAGGAGGAATCATGCAAAGGGCGATTGTTGCAATGGCAGTTTCCGTGGGCCTCATGGTCGTGCCGCTATGTGCGGCTACTGCGCAAGGCGCCGCAAGCCAAACTCAGACTCCGCAAATCATAGAAGTATCGGCAAAGAAGTATGAATTCACTCCGAGTGAAATTCGAGTCAAGCAAGGCGTGAAGGTCGAATTGAAGGTGCATTCTGTAGATGAAACACACGGCATAAAGTTAAGTGTCTACGCGGAAGGTACGAAGGACAAGGGTAAGCCCGGGTTGGTTTTTGATCACCCCGACCAGAACGGAAGTGTCACAAAAGACGTGGACCAGATTTTAGATTTCGTCGCCCAAGAACCCGGCACGTACGAGTTCAAATGCGCGAAGGTCTGTGGAATGGGCCACGGCCGCATGAAAGGCAAATTAATCGTAGAACCGTAGCGCACTTTGTTGGGCGACTGCCGGCTAACCCACAGGACTATCGCGAAAAATTCCCCCATAATTGAATCGCCTTGATTCGCGGCGGCAAAATGCGTCCGCCGCCGGGAACACCCGCAGGGCTGGCGCGGACGCCTAGAATTGTTGATGCTTCCCGCTCAGTTCGGAGAGGCGGTGAAAACCAATCTCGCCGTCCGAGCGAATTCGTTTCGCCAGCCCAATTCGTTGTATAACATTTACGAGGGGATCAAATGAAATATCGCAAGCTGGGGCGCACCGGTTTCAATGTGAGTGACATTGCCCACGGACTGTGGGGCATGAGCGGATGGAGCGGTTCCGAAGATCAGGAATCCCTGCGGGCGATGCAATTGGCGATTGAGCAGGGCTGCAATTTCTTCGATAGCGCCTGGGCCTACGGCGAAGGCAAGAGCGACGGATTGCTTGGTGAAATATTGTCGCGCAACAAAGGCAAACGGCTTTATGCCGCCTCAAAAGTTCCGCCGATGAATGGGCGCTGGCCCGCGCTGCCGACGTACAAATACCGCGAAGTTTTTCCTACCGCGCATGTGATCAGCTACGCCGAGAAGATCCGCGAAAAGCTGGGGACGGAATCTACTGCTATTTTGCAATTCCATGTGTGGGACGACAGCTGGGCGGGCGAATCGGAATTTCGCGAGACGGTGGAGAAACTGAAGAGCGAAAAACTAATCCGTTTTTTCGGCCTGAGTATCAATCGCTGGCAGCCCGAAAATGGAATTGCGGCGCTGCGCACCGGTCTGGTGGATACGGTGCAGGTGATCTACAACATTTTCGACCAGTCGCCGGAGGATAAGCTTTTTCCGGTCTGCCGCGAATTGAATGTCGGCGTGATTGCGCGCGTTCCGCTGGATGAAGGAAGCCTGGGCGGCAAAATGACGCGCGAGACGAGATTTCCGGCGAACGACTGGCGCGCGAAATATTTTGGCCCGGCGAACCTGGAGAAGACTCTGGCGCGGGTGGATGAACTGAAGAAAATCGTGCCGCCCGGGATGACGCTGGCGGAGATGTCGCTGCGGTTCATTTTGTCCAATCCGGATGTGGGCACCACGATCATCGGGATGAGAAAGCATGCGCACGTGAAAGAGAACATCGCCGTGAGCGATGCGGGGCCGCTCGATAAGGCTCTGCTGCAAAAGTTGAAAGCGCATCGCTGGGATCGAGTGCCGCAAGGCTGGTCGGACTGATAACAGGCCAGTTCGCGGCAACTTGCAGCACATTCGGCATCGCGTGAGCGATCCGCCGCGGGCCGCCTCCGTGGATATGGCATAATAATTCAGGCGAAATCGGCTGGCCGGTTTGTACCGCAAGCTGATCTCCAGCAAGAATGACCAGACGCACGAAAATTCGCAGAAAGCTGCTCGCGGTGCACCGCAAACTGCGCGAAGCCCGCATGATCGTGAAGGGCTTGGTCTCGACGCGCCATCCCGTGCTGGTGCACATCATTCCGATTCGCCGCTGCAATCTGGCCTGCACCTACTGCAACGAGTTCGACGATTTTTCGAAGCCCGTGCCGCTGGAGGAAATGTTCCAGCGCATTGACAGGCTGGGAGCGATGGGTACTTCCGTGATTACCATCAGTGGCGGCGAACCGCTGTTGCATCCGGAGCTGGACGCGATCATCGCGCGCATTCGCAAGAACGGGATCATGGCCGGGCTAATCACCAACGGATATCTGCTGGTCGCCGATCGCATCAAAGCGCTGAATCGCGCGGGCCTGGAATACCTGCAAATCAGTATAGACAACGTCAATCCCGACGAAGTTTCCATGAAGAGTCTGAAGGTGCTGGACCAGAAATTGAAGCTGCTGGCCGAGCACGCCGAATTTCAGGTGAACATCAATTCGGTGCTGGGCGGTGGCGTCGCCAATTCCGAGGACGCCTTGACCGTGGCGCACCGCGCCGTGGAACTGGGATTCACTTCGACGGTGGGGATTCTGCACGACCACAATGGCCAGCTGCAACCGCTGGGTCCGCGCGAGCAGGAAATTTTCGAAGAGATTATGACGCTGGGCAAGCAGTCCTTCACGCGCATCAATCAATTCCAGCACAATATCGCCAAGGGCCTGGAGAACAACTGGCGATGCCGCGCCGGCTCGCGCTATCTCTACATCTGCGAGGACGGCTTGGTGCATTACTGCTCGCAGCAGCGCGGCTACCCCGGCATTCCGCTGGCGCAATATACCGACGAGCAGCGCCACCGCGAATTTTTCACGAAGAAGGGCTGCGCTCCGCGTTGTACGGTATCCTGCGTGCATCAAACCTCAGCCATGGACTTCTGGCGCGCGCCGCAATCGCTGGAATCCGGGCCGACGCCTCCCATGGATGCGGCAGAAAGCCTGGTACAACTCACCGGGCAGTCGAATCGCCCCTCGTAACTTCGTCTCGCAACTTCGCATCGTGACTTTGCCTCGTGACTCCATCTCGTAACGTCGACCGATAACTCCGCCGCGCCCACACGCAACGGCTGCAAGTCCGGTCGCCGCTCCCCCGTTTCTCTTTCGCGCCGCAGCGCGCGAATTGCTTGGGCTAATGCTGTCGAAGTGACTAAAGTTTCCTATTGCAATGAGTTACACGTGAGCGTAAAAGTCGCTCATCTGCCCTTTCTGCTCCGCGGGGTGCGGTGCGGATCCACACTGATTTTTCTGCAGATGCGAACATGCGGCTGAACGTCGGGCGATAGATTATGCGTTCCCTTGGGGGTGTGACGATGAATCTGCGCAATCTTCTAGTTGTCGCGTCGCTGCTCTGTGCGGTGCTGTCCGTTGCCACGCGCAGTTCCTCGCAGGTAAACACTGTAAATTTGTCTGGCACCGTGCTGGATCCGCAAAAGCTGGCGGTCAAGGATGCGAAAATCACGGTGCGAAATCTCGCCAAGGGCATCGAACGCACCACCACCAGCGACCCCGATGGGAGATACAAATTCGTCGGATTGCCGCCCGGAACTTACACGCTGACGGTCGAGGCACCTGGATTCGCGATTCTCACCGATACATCCTTCACATTGACGCTGGGGTTAGTGGCCGAATACAACCCACAACTCCAAGTGCAAACCACAGCGGCGTCCGTGAGCGTTACAGCCGCGCCGGACCTCGTGGAAACGAGCAAGACGGACGTTTCCATGACCGTGACGCAGAATCAGATTGATAATTTGCCGATCAACGGGCGCAATTACATCAATTTCACGCTGCTGGATTCGCGAGCGGCGCGCGACAACACACCTTCGATCGGCGCGGCGCCCAACACCGGGTTGAACCTGGGCGGGCAGCGCGGCCGCTCCAATGAAATATCGGTGGATGGCGCGGACGCGATTGACAGTTCGGTGAACGGAGTGCGCGCGACCGTGTCGCAGGAAGGCGTGCAGGAATTTCAGGTGATCAGCAGCAGCTACATGCCGGAATACGGGCGGGCGATGGGCGGGGTGGTCAACATCGTGACGAAATCGGGATCGAACGAATACCACGGCAATGCTTTCGGCTTCCTGCGCAACGGAGCGATCCAGGCGCAGAATCCGTTTTCGGTGACTGCATCCTGCGATCCGGCTACGGATCAGTGCGGCACCACACCCGTTAAACAATCCTACACGCGCGTGCAGGCCGGACTGACGCTGGGCGGCCCGATTCAGAAGGACAAAACGTTTTTCTTTTTCAGTTACGAGCTCACGCGCCGCGAAGAAACCGGATTCACCGCGATCGGCCAGGATAATTTCGGACTCATCAATTCGAACATTCTGCCGCCGTTTTCGGCACCTTGCCCGCTGCCTGCGTATCTGGTGACGCCTGCACAACAAGGGTTCGTTCAGGCGGTGCCCGCGCCGGTGGGCATTCCGTATCTTTGCGCAGCGGCGGCGAGTTCGTTCACGGCGATTTTCGGCAACACGCAGTTCTTCCCGGGCGCCACATTTCCCAGCACCGGCGCGCCGCTTCCTGCTTCATTCACAGGCCTGGCGTCCACCATCGGAAATTTTCCCGTATCCGAAAAGGGCAGCATCTACTCACTGCGCCTGGACCACATCTGGAATTCCCGCAACAGCACTTTCGTGCGCGGCATGGTTTCACCCGATAGCGTGGACGGCATTCAGGTGAATGCGCAGAACCAGACGTTCGGACAGAACTCCGGGAACCGCACTTCGACGCAGCAGACGCATGACTGGGCTTTGATTGCGCAGCACTCGACAACCATCAGCAGCAACGTTTTCAACGAGGTTCACTTCCAGTTCGCGCGCCGCAGTCTTTTTTATGGCTTCTCGGATCTTCCGGGCGGCGGTGATCCCGCGGTGAATATCGCAGGCGCGGCGTACATCGGGCGCGAGCCTTTTTCCACCGAGGACCGCCTGGAAAAGCGCTACCAGCTCACCGACAATCTGACGTGGATCAAAGGAAAGCACTCGCTGAAATTCGGCGTGGATTTCAACTTCATTCAACTTCAGTCGCCCTCGTCGCAGATTTTCACGCTGAATTACGGCGGCGTTTATGATTTCGGCAGCGTATCGATCGCGGCGGGCGCTCCCAGCCTGACTCCAGTGCAGGCATACGGCTTCGGCACTCCCACAATTTTCTTTCAGGGGATCGGGCAGTCGGATAGCCCGTTCAACAATAAATTGCTGGGAGTTTTCGTGCAGGACAGCTGGAAGATAAATCAGCGTCTCACCTTGAATTACGGGCTGCGTTACGACATCGGCTGGCAACCTACTTTCGCGGCCGCGACTGCTTCGAACGCAGCGGCGGAGAAAGCGTTTGGAGTGCAGGAAGGCGTGCCGATCGATTCCAACAACGTCTCGCCGCGCATCGGGATTGCCTGGGATCCGTTCGGCGACGGCAAGACGGTGATTCGCGCCGGCTACGGATTTTTCTACGACAATCCGGCGCTCGCGCTTACCTTCCTTGCTACAGCCGAAGATGGCGCGCGTTCGGCGCTGCTGCAATTTCCCGGTGGCACGCCCGATGGCTCGTTGAACGCGGCTTCGATTTTTCAGGGGATACTGAATGTGCCGGATATGGGCTGTTCGACGGCGACGCCGAACATGTGCTATCAGGCCAATCAGCAGCGCTTCAACGCGTTCCAGCCGAATTCGCTTTTCATCAATCAGAATTATTTGACGGTGCCGAATCCCGATGTGCCGGGAGCGCTTGGTTATCCGCTGGTGGGCATCCCCTACACGATTCCGATCAAGAGTAATTTCCAATACGCCTTGGCGCAACAGGCGAACCTTTCGATCGAACATGAGTTTTCGAAAGACTGGAAGGTCAGCGCCGGTTACAACTATACGCACGGCACGCACCTGGACCGCACCATCAATATCAACGTCACGAATCCCGCGATTTTGGATTCCAATGCGACCAACGCGATCGAGGCTGGGCTCATCACGCCGGGAACGAATCCTCTTACTGTGCAGGTTCCCAGCAACGGAGGTGTGCCGGGCTGCGTGAACACCGGCACCGGCAGCGTGCTAGTCGAGGCTCCCGGGGTATTCGGGATGGGTTCTTCTTCGCCGGGATGCGGCACCTCCATCGGCGCGATCGGCACGGCGGCGGCGTTTAATTTCTTCCGTCCTTCGGGACCCAATCCATCTTTCGCGGGGCTCGTGGGAGGCTACGCCAACCTGGTTGGCCTGGCGCAAGCCGGCGGATTCCCCACAGGCTTTGCGAGTGGAGTGCAGGTGCCGTGGAGCGACGTGAATCCGCAGACATCCACGGGTAATTCGCTTTACAACGGATTTACGTTGACTGTGACGAAACGCTTCTCGCATGGGTTTGAAATGGTTTCGGGCTGGACGTATTCGCACACGATTGACGATTCCACAGACCTTTCGACGCTGCTCAATCCGCAGGACAACAGCAATCCGAATGGCGACCGCGGAAATTCGGATTTCGATCAGCGGCATCGCTGGATCACCAGCGCGGTGTATCAGACGCCTTACCGCCAGAGCGATCCGGAGATGTGGAAAAAGATCCTCGCGAACATCACCGTATCACCTGTGATCGAGGTGGCTTCGGGCCGGCCTTACAACGTGCTACTTGGATTCGACTCTAATCTGGACTTTGGCTCCTCCACCGGACGTCCGTCCGCGCTCCCTGCCGGCACCGCGGTTCCTGCGGGCTTTCCGGCGGCAACGACTTCGCCTTTTATCGCCAAAGACGAGTTCATCCTTCCGACGAACTGTTTTGGCAGCGATGGCTCGGTAATTCCGCCGAGCGCGACCGTGCCAGTGCCGCCTACCGGGTGCACCGGAGATCTGGGCCGCAATGCTTTCAACCAGCCGGGCTTTTTTGAGATTGATTTGCGCATCGCCAAGCAATTTCCGATCACCGAGCGTGTAAATCTGCAGCTGATCGCCGATGGATTCAATATGCTGAACCACTTCAACGTGAGCGGCGTGAACCCTGTGTGCGATTCCACCGCGGGCGCGACGACTTGTGCCGCCGGCCAGCCGACTTCAGCATATGATCCGCGAACGTTTCAATTTGCGCTGAAACTTAATTTCTAGTTCCGCGCGGCATAGGTCTGCCTGCGGTAGGAAGGCAATCCTGGGTGTACGGACGGGTGCTGAAATAGCTCGAAGCGTTGGAATTTTGCGCTCGGCGCGCGTTCGCGCTAAAGTGTTCACAAGCGCTCCGCTAGAGCGTTTAATCCAACGGGAACACTATTCATGAGCCCCATCGTGTGGTTGATCCTCGGCTTGGTTGCCATTGGCGTTGTCGCGGCCATCGTGTGGTCCGCTGCGCGGCGCGCGGATGCGCAGCTTTCCGCGGTGCGCAAGGAAATGCAAAATTCCCTGGCGACGCAAGGCCAATCCGTAAACGCGCAAATCAATCATTTGATGCAGGCGGTCACCACGCAGCTCGGCCAGGTGCGCCAGGAATTGCAAACCGGCGTGGCATCCTCTGGCAAGCTCGCCAGCGACGCGCAGATCGCCATGGCGCAGCAACTGCAATCCTCGAACGAGACCATTCGCAAAATCAGCATGCAGATTGCGGAGGTGCAGCAGGCGGGGCAACAGATGTCGCAATCCGCGCAGACGCTGCAAAATGTTCTGGGGGGAGCGAAGACGCGTGGCGTGCTGGGCGAAGTAGTGCTTGAGCGCTTGCTGCAAGATGCTTTGCCGCGCGGCGCCTACGAGACGCAGTACCGCTTCGATTCCACGGGCGCGATCGTGGACGCGATCGTGCGCAGCGGCGACCGCATTCTATCCGTGGACTCGAAATTCCCGCTGGACGCTTACCGCCGGCTTTTCGACGCCGGCGAATCCGCGCGGCGCGAATTTTCCCTGGCCGTCCGGAAGCACGCAGACGCCATCGCGGAAAAATATATTTTGCCGGACGAGCACACTTTCGATTACGCGCTTATGTTCGTGCCTTCCGAAGGTGTCTATTACGAGCTGCTGATGACCGAAGATTCGAAGTACGGGCAGCTTGATGAATATTGCCGCGCGAAGCGCGTGTTTCCCGTTTCGCCCAACACTTTCTACGCCTGCCTCAGTGCGGTGGCCATCAGCCTGCAAGGGCAGAAAATCGAGGAGAACACGCGGCATTTGCTGGCTGGCATGGGCGGATTGAAAAAGCAGTTCGAAGCATTCGCCGAAGTTTATGACCGGCTTGGCACGCATCTGCGTCACGCGCAGCAAAGTTACGAAGACGCCGACAGCCGGCTGAGCCGCGCGCGCAATTCGCTGGAACAAATGGCGCAGGGCGCGTTGCCCGCACCCGAAGCGGAAGCGATACCGAAAGTGCTTAGCGCAGCGTCCGAAAAATCGTCCTGACGGCCCAACGTTTTTGTTCCGTGCGCCGGCGTGGCGTCACGGTCACGAAATACGAACCGCAGCACCCTCTCACTGCAACGCCGCGGCCGCCGATGACATCAGCGTGCGAAAATCTCCCGCCATTGTTGTCGAAAGGATCGCTTCCATCTCGCGCCACACTTTTTGCGTATCGTCCGGATGATGCGTCAGCCGGTCCACCAGGTTCTTCACTTCGTGCTGCAGATCTTTGGGGGCGATGCTTTCGGCTGCCGTGAGATATCGCCGGGCCACGCCTGCGTCCGGCGGCGCAAGAATTCGCCCGTGAAAAGAAAAATCCCCCGTGGCGATCGCTTGCACTTCAATTTCCGCTGAATTTTGCGCGCCGCCTGACGTCAGCACTTCCTGCCGGTCGCCGCGAAGAAATCGCAGCACACCGGGAGTTTGATTTTCCACCCACACACGCACTGCCTGGTCCGTGCCCTGCACGTGCAGCGCGAGCTTGCTGCGTTTTTCCGGAACCAGCGGCGGCAGTGGCGGATCAAAATGCAAACTCGCGAGGGTCGTGGCCGCGGTCCATTGCGCGCCGGGAGCTTCAATGGATAGTTTCGCGGGACCCGGAAGCGCGCGAGGACTCGCCAGCACTACGATACATTCCGGCGAAGACGCCAGCACGAACGCGCGTTCACTGTTGATGCTCACTCGATTCGCATCCACATCGCCGCGAAAACCGCCGCCGCAAACGGAGAACCGGTCCACCTCCGACACAACCGGCGCGACGACCGCGCCTTGCGCGCCGGAGCTCGTCGTGGGCGCGTCGATCAGAGCAGCGGCCGAATCGCCCGCCGCGGTGGCAATCAACACCGGCGCATCCGTGGGTGCGGTGAAAAATGCGCGTCCGGTCTTGTCCGTTTTCACGCGCTGGCCCTTTCCGACATCCACCGAAATTCCCTGTGCGAGCCGCCCGTCGACGCCGAGAACCGCGAGCGTCGCAGGCTGCCCCGCGACCAGCCTGGGAGGCAGCACAATCGAAACAGTCCATGTAGTCGCGGATGTGGATTGCGCGCGCGCTGCCGAACCGCAAATCAGAAGCAAAGAACCGCTTGCAATGCAGGCGGGAAACGCCGCGCGCAAGAAAAACGCAGGAATCCGCGAGCGCAGTCTCCCTCGGGTCCACAATGCGGAAAAAGATGGCAGGGCTCGCATCATTTGGAACGCGAACGCATTACGTGCTCGTACACTTTGGATTCACGGAACAGGCGGAAGAGATCGGAGTCAATTTCATTGGCCTGCACACATTCTTCCAGGATGCTCAGAGCGCGCTCCACGGGAACCGCGCGCTTGTAGGGTCGGTCAGAAGCCGTCAGAGCATCGAAAATATCGCATATGGTCATCATTTTTGTCTGCAACGGAATTTGATCGCCGTGCAACTTGTAAGGATAGCCGGCGCCATTAAGTTTTTCGTGATGAGCGCGTGCGATTTCCGGCACACCGCGCAATTCTTTGGTCCACGGAATCTGACTGAGAAAATTAAATGTGTACACCACGTGCGATTCGATCTGTTGGCGCTCGGCGGCGTCCAGGCTGCCCTTCGGGATGGAAAGCAGCCGCATTTCATCCGCGTTGATGTAGGGCAGCTCGCTGCCCTTGCTGTCCAAGAAAAATTGCTTCGCGATTTCGTTCAGCTTGCGGAATTGTCCGTGTTCCATCAGCGTCGGCTCGTTCGCCTGCAGAATAAATTCCAGATAATCCTGAATGCGGTCGAGGCGCTGTTCGAAATCCTCGCTGAGTCGTGCGATTTCACTAAGTGCGTCGCCGCGATCGCGCTCCAGAAACATCTGCAGCTTGCGGCGCACCATCCCGACTTCCACTTCCTTGCGGATATAATCGAAGCGCTGTTTCACCAGCTCCATTTGCAGCGGGTACAATTTTTTCGCCTTTACGAGTACTTCTTCGCGCACTCCAACTTTGCCGAAATCGTGCAGCAGCGCGGCGTAGCGAATTTCCTTCATCTGCTCGTGATCGAAATGGCTCGCGCTGTAGGGGCCGGTGGAGACTTGATCCACAATTTCGGCCAGGCCCTGGGTGTATGCAGCCACGCGCAGCGAATGTCCGGAGGTTGTGGGGTCGCGCTGCTCGATCGCCGTGACTGCGGCTTTTACGAAGCCTTCAAACAACGTCTGAATATCGTTGTAGAGCTTGCGGTTTTCGTAAGCTACCGCCGCTTGCGATGCCAGCGACAGAGCAAGGCGTACGGAACGTTCGTGGAACGGGAGCACGTGCGCGGCCACGTCCGCTTCGTTGCGCAAACGCGCCGCTGGATCATTTTTCGCGTTGATCAGCTGCAGCACACCGAGCACTTCGCCCTTGGCGTTGCGCATCGGCAGAGTGAGCAGCGATTTCGTGCGATAACCCGATTCGCGGTCGTAATGATCGTTGAAGTGAAACGGCATTTCCCGCGGGATGTGATACGCGTCCGCGAAATTCACTACCCTGCCGCGCAGAGCGGTATAGCCCGCCATGGAATCCTCCGCCAGCGGCAGCGTGAATTCCTTGAACGGAAATACCAAGCTATCGTTCTGCGTCAGCATAAAACGCAAATGCCGCTGGCCGTCGGCGTCATCATCAATGAGGTAGAGCGAGCCGGCATCCGCGCGCGTGATTTCGCGGGCCTTGGCGAGAATCAGATTGAGCAGCTCGCGAACGTCGCGCTGCGAAGACAGAGCAATTCCGATTTCATTCAGTTGTTCGCGCTCGCGTTCGGCGGTTTCGAGTTCTTCGCGTGCATGGCGTTCACGCGCCGCCAGTTCGATATTTTCGAACGCGATCCCCAGCGTCTTTTCCAATTCCTGGTGGGAAGCTTTTGCGGAAACGAATGCGAAGACCGCCGCTACGGCCTTGGCGCCGTGTGATTCGGGCGTCTTCACGGCGCCGATGCCCGCCGCAGGTACCACACCGATCACGCGATAATTGCTGCCGGAGCCGTTCCAGGAAGCGGGCAGCACGGGCGCGCCATCGCGCATATCGGCGAGCACCACGCCGTAATTTGCTTCGCATCCTGGTCCTGATTTTAGGCTCGCAGCGCTTTGTTTTTTCGCGGAGAGGCTGCACAAATGATAATTTTCGCGCAAGGGCGCGGCGAGCTTCTCCGCCAGCGAGCCTTCCATGAACCAGATTTCCCTCTTTTCGCTCATAAGCTCTTACGCGCTGCGTTCGCGCTCCCGCGTGCCGAAGTATAGCGGAACCAACGAGAGTGCCACAGACAGGCGATTCTATAACCTTTTTGTTCGCGTGGCGCGAGCGTCCTGCGCCTAGCAGGTCTGCGGCGCGTCATAGGCCTTCACGGGCCTTCCCGCCTTGAATCGCGCGCGGCCGTTTGTTAGCCTTGCGCGGATTTCAATTTCCATCCCTGTAAGCACGGCGCACGGCATTCGCGGCGACTATGGCCGAACCCACACACATATTCAACCGCACCGCGAGGCTGCTTCGCGAATGGTGGGACCACCGAGGCTCGTTTGCGATCAGCCTGCTGGTCACGCTTTTCGCACTGGCGACTTACTACGTCACGTTCGTGGGCGAACGTCCCATGCCGATGGCCGATTTCGTCAATCGCATGGAATTATCCAGCCTGGATACGCGCTTCCAATTCCGCGGCCGCACGCACACTGATCCGCGCATCATCATCGTGGACGTGGACCAGGAATCGCAGGAACAGCTAGGGCGCTGGCCTTTTCCGCGCATCCATTTCGCGCATTTGCTGGATGCGCTGCGCGAAGATGGCGCGCGCGTTGTCGCTTTCGATATGACTTTCAGCAAACCCGACCAAACGGTGCTGCCGCTGCAAGAACTTTCCGGCGATCTGGCGGCGGAGCAAAAACAAGGACACGCAGTCAGCCCCGCGATTCTTTCGACGATCGAAAACAAGGAAAAGCAATACAACTATGACCAGCAGGTAGCCGAAGCTATTCAACGCTTTGGCGACGTCGTGCTGGGAAGTTATTTTCTCTATACGAAGGCGGATCTCGCGGGGGTTTCCAGCCAGTCCCTCGACGAATACGCGAACCAGATTGCCTATTTTCCTTTTCCGCAGGTGCGGCCGCTGCCCTCCGCGAACGGCGAAAAAAGCCGTGTTGAGGCGATTCAACGATACGAGGACTTCAATTTCGTGCCGCGCGGCGCCGAAGCGAATGCCGCGATCTTCACCGAAGCCGTTGCCGCAAAAAAAGGCGTGGGCTTCTTCAACGTTTTCCTGGACGCCGATTCGGTGGTGCGCCACGTGCCGCTGGCGATTCCCTACGGCCGCGACGCGGATCGCGCCAACTGGGATTTTTATGCGTCACTCGAGGTGCAGGCGGTGCGGCTATATCTCGGCCTTAGTGATGAACAGGTGGCGCTGACCTACGGAGGCGGCGGAATCGTCGGCGTGGAATTCGGGAAGAACAATTTCGCGCGCACGGATGACGTCAGCCGCCTGCTGGTGAATTATCACGGCCCCGCGCGCACCTATCCTTACGTTTCCTTCGCCAACGCCGCGCTGAAGAAATTCCCTCCGGGGACATTCAAAGACAAGATCGTGCTGGTCGGTGCGTCGGCCACCGGAATTGGCGATCTGCGTGCCACACCGTTTGGCGGCATTGATTTTCCGGGGACGGAAATTCACGCCAATGTGATTGACAACATTCTCAACCAGCAGTTCATCGTACATCGCGGCCTGCAGGCGCTCACCGACGTCGGATTTATTTTCCTCTTCGGCATTCCGCTGGGAGTCTGGCTTGCGGTGGTGCAGCCGCGCTGGATGATACTGGGCCTCGCGTTTATTTTTCCTTTCGCCGGAATTGTGTACTGGGCATTTCTGCACGGCTGGTGGCTGAACTTCATCGTTCCAGCGATATTCGTGCTGGTGCCCAACGTCAGCCTGGTGGCGCTGTATCGCGTGCTCATCGAAGAGCAAGAAAAACGCAAAGTGCGCGGCGCGTTCCAACAGTACGTGAGCCCGGAAGTGATTCGCCGTTTGCTGAACGATCCCGAACGTGTGAAGCCGCGCAAAACGGAAGTGACCGTGTTGTTCAGTGACATTCGCGGATTCACCACGATTTCCGAATCTCTTGATGCGCAAACACTCGCCGGTTTGCTGAACGGCTACCTGACGGAAATGACGCGCATCATTTTCAGCCACAGGGGCACGCTCGATAAATATATCGGTGACGCGGTGATGGCGATTTGGGGCGCGCCATTCGACGAGCCCAACCACGCCGAGCGCTGTTGCCTGGGCGCGGTGAGTATGCTGGCGCGCCTCGCGGAATTGCAGGCGCAGTGGCGAGCGCAAGGTACTCCCGTGCTGGAAATCGGCATCGGGATCAATACTGGAATCGCTTCAGTCGGCAACATGGGCTCATCGTTGCGCTACGGATATACGGCGATGGGCGATGCGGTCAATCTCGCGGCGCGGCTGGAAGGATTGAACAAGGAATATCACACGCAAATTCTGATTAGCGAATTCACGCGGCGCGCTCTTCGAGACGATCAATTTATATTTCGCGAGATTGATTTTATTCGCGTGAAAGGCAAGCTGCAACCCGTGACGATTTACGAAATTCTGGGGCCCGGCGCGAAAGAAAACGGCGGAGTAGAACTAGTAGCGCAATTTGGCGCGGCGCGCGAAGCGTACAAGCACCGCGACTGGCGCAGCGCGCAGGCCGCGTGGGTGGCGATTCTGGAGCGCTGGCCGGACGATGGACCTTCGCGCGTGTTCCTGACGCGCTGCGAGGAATATATAGCGGAAGAACCGCCCGGCGAATGGGACGGCGTGTATGCGATGAAACACAAATAGGCACGACGCGCGCTGCGTGCCGCGAAAAAGATCAATCGTCCAGGCGCACGACAAACGTGGTCATCTGCTCGGCATCGTGCAGCGTATCCGCCAGACTTTGAGCCGCGGCTTCGCTTGGCAAACGGCCCAAGCGCACCCGATAAAATGTACCGTTCGGCGAATCGTAGGTAGCGATGGTCACCGGCGGATATGTTTTCTGCATTTGCGCTTTCAGCCGCTCGGCATTTTCCTGCACTTTGAACGCGCCAATCTGCACCGCGAAAAATCCCACATTCGGATTCGGCCCTGAGAGGATTTCCAGGCGCACG
>Ga0210390_10000092_pt1 | contig 89462 bp, 72 predicted proteins | sample IncBWH11OmetaG_FD_161050 | JGI IMG/M metagenome (GOLD analysis project Ga0210390, IMG submission 161050) | Forest soil microbial communities from Barre Woods Harvard Forest LTER site, Petersham, Massachusetts, United States - Inc-BW-H-11-O ...
CGACACCGACGCCCACCCCGACTCCGACCCCTACGCCCACCCCGACGCCGACCCCCACGACCACCAGCACGGCTGGCACCGGCTGCACGGCGACCTGGTCGCTGACGAACTCCTGGTCCGGCGGGTTCCAGCTCGGGTTCACGGTGGCGAACTCCGGCACCGCGGCGACGAAGGGCTGGACCGTCGGCTACTCCTGGCCCGGGTCGCAGACGATCACGCAGATCTGGAGCGCCACCGAGAGCCAGTCCGGCGCCGCGGTGACGATCGGCGACCTCAGCTACGACGCGGTGATACCGGTCAACGGATCGACGACGTTCGGCCTGCTGGGCAGCGGCACGGCGCCGACCACGCTACCGAACCTCACATGCACCGCCACCTAGCGGAATTAAATCACCGCGAGGGCACTCACTCTCGCATCAGCTCCCTCTTTCGAACCTATTGACACAGGATGCCTGCTTGTTACGGTGACGGTACCTGACAAAAGTCAGCTCCCCGAGAAAGGGAATGCCGTGCGCGTAACCCGAAGACAAAGCTGGGTACCGGCACTCGTAACAGCAGGCTTCCTGGCCCTCGTGGCCGCGACAATTCCCGCGCAGGCGATGGCGGCGCCGCGTGCCACCGAAGCACCGGCCGCCCAGCACTGCAACAACGTGGAGTTCATCGGTGCACGCGGTTCTGGCCAGCACTACACCGGGAAAGGGTCGTTCGGCGGCCTGGGTCCCGAGGTGTCCAAGATGGTCGGGGTCATCAAGGCACAGCTGGGAAAGAAGCACTTCTCGTACGGAACGGACGCGCTCCCTTACCCGGCCGTATCCGACAGCGTCCTCATTCCCTCGGCTCTCGAGGTGGCGGAAATCCTCGCCGGGGACGTGACGGTCTACATCACTAACAACCTCGACAAGTTCATGGGCAGCATTAGCAAAGGCGTGGACGACGCCATATCCGACATGAACGACTATCACAAGTTGTGCGGCGCCACCGTCTTTGTCCTCGCCGGGTACTCACAGGGCGCGATGGTCATGCACACGGTGCAGAACGACCTCAACCGCCATTCGGCCGTATTCAAGAAGATCGCGGGCACGCTGCTGCTGGCGGACGGTTTCCGGGCGCCGCACACGAAGGCCCACCAGTTCGGCACATCGAAGACCGGCGGCGAAGGCATCGTGCCGTGGCTGCTCGGACCTGGCCGCGACGTGTCGCTGCCCGGCACGACCGCCAACATCTGCGACGCCAACGACTTCGTGTGCGACACCACAAGGGACACGTGGATTCACATCAGTGGCGACTTGAAGATTCACAGCGACTACACGCATTGCGACTCGAAGTGGCAGTGCACCTCGCAGAAGGTCCTGACCACCGCGTCGACCTGGGTGGGCGACGCCGTCATCAAACGACTGGGCTAGGCCCCCGCCCATCCGCTAACTCCCGCGACACCACCTCATCGGCGAGCAGGGCGTCCACGTCCTCCAAGCCGAGCGCGGTGAGCACTTCCCGAGTGTGCGCCCCCGCCCGGGCGATCGGCCCCGGGACGAACGCCGCGGCGGGGGCGGCACCGTCGGTGAACCGCGGCGCGGGCGTCGGCTGCGTAACGCCGTCGACGCTCGCGTACGTGCCGCGCGCCGCCAGGTGCGGGTGGGACGGCGCCTCGGTCATCGAGAGCACCGGCGCGACGCACGCGTCGCTGCCCTCGAACACCTTCGACCACTCCGTCATCGTCCGCTCCGCGAAGCGCGCGGCGAACGCCTGCCGCATCCGCGGCCACCGCGCCTGGTCGCGGGCGTCGGGCAGGTCGGCCGGCACCCCTTCGGGCGCGAAAAGCAGCGTGATGAACCGCGCGTAGAACTGCGGCTCGAGCGCCCCGACGGCCATGTGCCGCCCGTCCGAGGTCTCGTACACGTCGTAGAACGGCGCCCCGGTGTCCAGCCGGTTCACGCCGCGCTCGTCGGTCCACGCGCCGTCGGCGAGCAGCCCGTACGTCATCGCCTGGAGCATCGCGGCCCCGTCCACGATCGCGGCGTCGACCACCTGGCCGCGCCCGGTCTCGCGGGCGCGCAGCAGCGCGGCGAGCATCCCGACCGCCAGGAACAGCGAGCCGCCGCCGAAGTCGCCCAGGTAGTTCACCGGCACCTGCGGCGGCCCGCCGGCCCGCCCGATCGCGTGCAGCGCCCCGGTCACCGCGATGTAGGCGATGTCGTGCCCGGCGGTCGGCGCCAGCGGGCCGTCCTGGCCCCATCCGGTCATCCGCCCGTAGACCAGCCGCGGATTGCGGGCCCAGCAGTCGGCGGGGCCGACGCCGAGCCGTTCGGCGACGCCGGGCCGGTATCCCTCGAGCAGCGCGTCGCTGGCCGCCGCGAGCCGCAGGATGACCTCGGGGCCGCGCGGGTGCTTGAGATCGACGACGATCCGCCGCTTCCCCCGGCTGGTGACGTCTTTATCGCCAGGCACCGGCGACGGCGGCCCGCCCGGCCGGTCCACCCGGATCACTTCGGCGCCAAGGTCGGCGAGCAGCATCGCGCAAAACGGCCCGGGCCCGATCCCCGCGAGCTCGACCACGCGCACCCCGGCCAGCGGCCGGCTGCCGGAATCCACCATCACATCGGTCACGAACCCCACTGTAGGGAGCCACTAGCCCGCCGCGGTCGCACCGGTCCGTTCAGAAGATCAATATTTCTATCCTGAACGGACCGTGGCGACTCTCAGTGGGCGCTGATGGCTACCTCGACGATCTTGACGATGACGAGGATCATCGCGATCGCGAGGTAACCGCGCAGCGCCGTGAGCCCCAGCTTGCGGGCGCCGCTCACGACGGGCGCGCCCAGCAGCGACAGCGGGGGCATCCGCCAGGTGCCGGGGTTGGCGTAGACCGGCGCGGCCGACGGCGTCCGGCGCCGCCGGGCCAGCGTCCACACGCCCGCGAGCGCCGACACGCCCGCGCAGGCCACGAAGATCATGACCATCTGGCGGGCGGTGATCGCCGGGAACAGGACCGACGCGGTGAGCACCACCGACAGCGTGATGAGCACCGCGATCACCGCGGAGGTGAACGCGTTGGTCTTGCCCCCGTTCACCCAGGGGCCGAGCACCTCACGGTCGTTGCACAGCAGCAGCAGGAACACGGTCGCGCTCGGCAGCAGCACCCCGGCCAGCACCTGGACGCCCTCGGTGATCAGCCCGAGCGGCGACCCGGGGATGAGCACGATGGTGGCCGCGCCGGCGATCAGCGCCGCGTACACGGCGTAGAACCCCTTGGCCTGGCCGATGCCGCGGTGCAGCGAGTGGTTCAGCCCGAGAACGTCGCCGATCGCGTACGCGCTGGACAGCGACACCGCGAACGCGCCGATCACGGACGCGTCGAGCAGGGCGATCGCGAAGATGACGCCCGCCGCGTGGCCGGCGTAGGCGGCGACGCCGTGCGCCAGCCCAGCGGAGTCGGTGAAGTTGCCCGCGCTCTTCGTGCCGGCGAACGCGGCGGCGGTCGCGCCCATCACGACGGCGGCGCCGACCACGACGATCGCGATGCCGATCCACAGGTCGGCCTTCTCGTACTTCATGAAGCGGGGGGTGATCCGCTTGTCGATGACGTAGCTCTGCTGGAAGAACAGCTGCCACGGCGCCACGGTGGTGCCGACGATGCCGATGACCAGCAGCATCACGGTCGCCATCTGGCCCGAGCCGCCGGGCAGGCCGGGCACGGCGAAACCATGCGCCATCTGGCTGACCGACGGGTGGGTCAGGAAGTACAGCGGGATCAGCAGCAGCGAGCCGGCGCAGAAGGTGATCGCGATCCGCTCGAAGCGGCGGAACGAGCCGGTGAACGCCGACGCGATGATCACCAGGGCCGCGCCGCCGACGGCCGCCACCCTGGGTACTCCGAGGTAGCCGGCGGCCAGCGTGATGCCGATGAACTCGGTGATGATGGTCAGCGCGTTCAGGATGAACAGGTCGATGACCGAGAACGCGCCCCAGAACTTGCCGAACCGCTGCAGGATCAGCCGGGCGTGGCCCACGCCGGTGACGGCGCCGAGGCGGAGCACCATCTCCTGATTCACGTACAGCACGGGAATCAGCAGCAGCAGCGTCCACAGCAGCCGGGTGCCGTAGTTCTGCCCGGCCTGCCCGTAGGTCGAGAAGGCCCCGGCGTCGTTGTCGCCCACCATCACGATCAGGCCGGGCCCGACGACGGCGAGCAGCGTCTTCATCTTGCTGGACATGGTCGGCCTGGCGCCCGTGTCGCCGACCCGGATCGTGCCGAGGGCACCGCGGATGTCGCCCACGTGCTCGTTGTCCAGCACCGCCGTGGGGCGGATGTCTACTGCGGTCATGGTGTTCACCCCTTTCACGCTTTGCACTAAAGCGGGACTGAGGGCACACGCCGGTCACCGCGCGCAGCGCGGTGCGCTGTGGCGGGATCACCCCAAAGGGCGGTTAATCGTGTCAGCGTGTGCCAGGGACTGGCAGGGAAAGCGGCGGAACGGGCCGACTTCGGCCCGGACTACTATCAGAGTCCATCGCGCGCCTCCCTCCGTTAGCGGCGCGTATGCGCCTGGCACCGTGACACCGGTTAAGAGGGACTTTCGCTGACCGCGGCCCGCCGCGGCGGCGTCACCTCTCTCGTAAGAGCTTTGGCACTCCACGGCGTAGCGGGTCGCATGCGCAGCCACTTGGCCTCACCCCTTAGGCCGGGGAGAGGTGTCCTGATCCGGAGCGTCTCTCGACGGTTGGGATCAGTGGCCTATGTCCGTGAAGACGCCTCACCGAACGAGGTGTCCTGTTCTGACCAACCCCAGGATGCCTGTTCGCATTCCCTTATGTCAATTCGGGGACCGAAGGTGTCTCCCGTCACACACCCAGCCCGTCCAGGACCTCTACGGTGGGCAGGCCGGCGAGCAGCGCGCCAGGGAGCCATAGCTTGGAGCCCCTGATCCCGGAGCCGATGACGATCTGCCCAGCGGGGGGCCTGCCCCCCGCGACCCCCCGGGAAGACATCTTGGCCACGGCCGCGTCCACCAGCACCGGCCAGTCCGCGGGCAAGCCGATCGGGGTGATGCCGCCGTATTCCATCCCGGTCAGCGAGGTGACCGTGTCCACCGGGCCGAACGACGCCTTCCGCGCCCCCAGGTGCCGTCGCACAAGCCCGTTGACGTCCGCGCGAGTGGTGGCCGCGACGACGCACGCGGCGTACGTGGTCTCGCCGCCGCGCTTGGCCGCGATCACCACGCAGTTCGCGGATTCCTCGGGCGGCACGCCGTACCGTTCGCAGAACGCGGCGGTGTCGGCGAGCGCCGGGTCGATCGCCGCGACCCGGATCTGGTCCGCGCCCGGCAGATCGCGCAACGCCGCGTACACCGGCGGGGCGACCAGGCTCGGCGCGGACAGCACGGATTGGAACGACAGCGTCAGGCTCACCCGGCCATCCAACCAGGAGGGTCGATGCGGAACAAATTGCCGCTAAGGTTAGTTCGTATCAAGCAACTATTAATTGTCTCCCGCCCGGAGGAGTTCAGTGCCGCCCGCTTCACCCAGTCCCGCCGTCGGCCCGCGTTACAAGTGGATCGCCTTGTCGAACACCACGCTGGGCATGCTGATGGCGACGATCAACTCGTCCATCATGCTGATCGCGCTGCCCGACATCTTCCGCGGCATCGGCATCGATCCGCTCCAGTCGGGCAACACCACGATCCTGCTGTGGCTCCTTATGGGCTTCCTGGTCGTCACGGCGGTGCTGGTCGTCAGCTTCGGCCGGCTGGGCGACATGTTCGGCCGGGTCCGGATGTACAACATGGGCTTCGCGATCTTCGCGGTGTTCTCGGTCCTGCTGTCGGTTAGCTGGATGCACGGCGCGGCCGCGGGCTGGTACCTGATCGCCATGCGGATCTTCCAGGGCGTCGGCGGCGCCATGCTGATGGCCAACTCAAGCGCGATCCTCACCGACGCGTTCCCGGCCGACAAGCGCGGTCTCGCGCTCGGCCTCAACCAGGTCGCCGCCATCGCCGGCTCGTTCATCGGCCTGGTGCTCGGCGGCGTCCTCGGCCCGATCAGCTGGCGCTGGGTGTTCCTCGTCTCCGTCCCGTTTGGCGTGCTCGGCACGATCTGGTCCTACCGCAAGCTGCGGGAACTGGGCATCCGCAGGCCCGCCAAGCTGGACTGGTGGGGCAACGTGACCTTCGCCGCGGGCCTGATCTCCGTCCTCGTCGGCATCACCTACGGCATCCAGCCCTACGGCGGCCACACGATGGGCTGGACCAGCCCGCTCGTGATGTCGCTGATCGGCGGCGGCCTGGCCGTCCTGATCGCCTTCTGTGTCATCGAGACCCGGGTCGCCGACCCGATGTTCCGCCTGTCGCTGTTCCGCATCCGCCCGTTCACCGCGGGCAACCTCGCGTCGCTGCTGTCCGGGCTCGGTCGCGGCGGCCTGATGTTCATCCTTATTATCTGGCTGCAGGGCATCTACCTGCCGCTGCACGGCTATGACTTCGAGAGCACCCCGCTGTGGGCGGGCATCGCGATGCTGCCGCTGACGGTGGGCTTCCTGGTCGCCGGCCCGGTGTCCGGCTGGCTGTCCGACCGGTTCGGCGCCCGCCCGTTCGCCACCGGCGGCATGGTCGTCGCCGCCCTGTCGTTCGCGCTGCTCGAGATCCTGCCGGTGAACTTCACCTACTGGCAGTTCGCCGGGGTGCTGCTGCTCAACGGCATCGGCATGGGCCTGTTCGCCTCCCCGAACCGCGCGGGCATCATGAACAGCCTGCCGCCCGAGCGCCGCGGCGTGGGCGCCGGCATGACCGCGACCTTCCAGAACTCGTCGATGGTCTTGTCGATCGGAATCTTCTTCTCGCTGATCATCCTGGGCCTGTCCGCCTCGCTCCCCGCGCACCTGTTCGCCGGGCTCACCGCCCAGGGCGTGCCCGCGGCGGCCGCCACGCAGGTGTCCCACCTGCCGCCCACGGCGGTCATGTTCGCGGCGCTGCTCGGCTACAACCCGATCCAGATGCTGCTCGGCCCGGTGCTGACCAAGCTGCCGGCCAGCCACGCCGCCTACCTGACCGGGCACTCGTTCTTCCCCGGCCTGATCGCCGGCCCGTTCCAGCACGGCCTGGACATCGCGTTCGACTTCGCGATCATCGCCTGCCTGGTCGCGGCCGTCGCCTCGCTGCTGCGCGGCAAGCGGTACGTGCACGACGTGGACGCCGCCCCGGCGCCTGGCGAGGCGGCCGGCGAGGTCGAGGTCCTGGAGCGCGAGATCGCCGGGGCGGAACGTGCATAGTCGGGTAGATATCCTCAGATTCCGAACAGCCAGTACGGCTTGGCGGTGTACGCGACCTGACCGGCCGGCGGCGGGCTGACCCGGACCCGCGTCTCGAAGCCGCCGAAGGTGAGGACGTCGGTCACCGTCATGGGCATTATCTGCAATTGGTGGTGGCCGGGCCAGTTGGCCAGTGAAGTGCTCGTCACCAGCCGGCGGACGCGCCCCTGCTTGTCGACGTACACGGTGCCGGTCACAGTCTCCCTGATCGCGAGGCTGACGTTGTCCCAGTAGATGGGCCCCGCGGTGAACGCGTACTCGGTGCCGGTCCAGTCAGGGCCCGAGGCGGGTCCAACGACGCGTACTGTCGCCGTCGACCGCAGCACGGCGAACAGGTCCGCCGGGCTGATCGGCCGTTCGGCGTCGTAACCCTGGAGGTCCTGCCCGGGATGTACGTATTCACTCAGCGGCGGGATCGGGGCCTTGTCCCAGGGCTTGCCCGTCGACCCCACCCCGGCCCCGGGCGATACTCGGGTGTACACGTAGCCGCCGATGAAACGGATCCGGGCCACTACCCCGGGCGTGTGAAGCACCTCGGCGCCCAGTTTGTGCCGGGAGTCGAACGCGCCGGACACCGTGTTCGACCCGAGGGGTTCGCCGTCGTAGTTAAGGACCCCCGTCGAGCTCAGGCTGAACTGGTAGCTCTGCGCGGAGGTCTTCGCCATCGCGCTGGTCACCGCGGCGAGCGCCGACGGCGCGCCGCCGACCGAGGTGGCGAGCAGCGTGGTCAGGGCGGCCGCACCCGCGGCTGCTACCGCGCCGGCCGGCAGCAGAGCGCGCGTCCTGCGCCGGGCGCGCCGTTGCGCCGCCGCCCGCCGGGTGCGCAGGCCGCGCAGCAGGTCGATGCCCGGTGGCAGGTCAGCGGACCCGGCCATCAGCAATGCCCGCGGGTCGTCCGGATCTGGTTGCGTGGCGTTCATGGCAGTCTCCTTTTTCGTCGCCGAGCCGGGCGCGCAGCGCGCGCAGGCCGCGGTGCGCGTGTGTTTTGACCGTGCCGGGGGAGCAGCCGAGCAGCGCCGCTACCTCCGCCTCTGGCAGGTCCTCGAAGTAGCGGAGCACGAGCACAGTGCGTTGCCTGCGTGGCAGCTCGCGAAGCGCCTGCCTGATCACCGCGGCGAGCGCGCTGGCGTCCGCGTGGGCGTCCCGCGCCGCGGTGTCTGGCGGATCGGCCATGGGCGTCTCCCGGCGCCACCGGGCACGCCACCACGACCGCTGCGTGTTCACGACGATCCGCCGCAGGTACGCGTCTGGATCGCCGGTGGCGGGATCCACGCGCGGCCACACCCGGTACAGCTTGATCAGGCTGGCCTGGACGAGATCCTCGGCGGCGTGCCAGTCGCCGGTGAGCAGCACCGCCATCCTGAGGTGGCGTTCGCCGTGCTCGCGCACGAACGCCGCGAAGCTCTCGTCCAGCTCGCGGCTGTCACGAGCGGGGCCACCAGCGGGCATCACGCCATCTCCTGTCGTCAGGGTTCCATGCGTGATACGCCCGCACCGGGGCATCCGGTTGACCTCTGGACCGGTACTTCTGAAGTTTGCCGCTCAGCGTTGCGACTGGCACACCGTAACGGCCGCGTTGTACTGCTCTTCGTAACCGTCGGACCTGGTGACGACGAGTACCGGGGTGAGGTAGCCGGTACCGAGCCGTATCCGCTCCTCTTCCGTGGGCATCCTTGACACCACCCGGTCGCCGGGCCGCAGCACCACGACCTGCATGGTCGGCGTCTGCGCGACGAAGGTACCCACCCCAGGCCGGGTGACGACCAGCCCCGCCTTGCGCAATTCCTCGACCGCCATCGCGCCGGTGAGCCGGTTGACGCCCCACGCCTGTTTCATCTGGTTGCCACTTGGTATCTGCGCGCCGACCGGCAGTTCACCGCTGATGATCCGGTCCCTGATAATGCGCGCGATCTGCAGGTAGACCTTCTCACCCGACTCGTAATCGACCTGCACGCGCGACGCGTCGTTATCAGCCACCGCAGCTCCCGGCGATTAGCCCCGAGATACTTGTAGGGGTGACTAGACAACTAGACAGGTGCCGAGTATCGTTGGCTCCGCGCTTGACGTAACCGGATTCCACCCATCCGACTACGCAGCGTGAAAGCGCGCTTTTCCCTTGGGAATTCGGGGGGGTTCTCCCGGGACCGTGCGCGCGTGTGTCCGGCCCCCGGCCTATGTCCCCCGCCAGGGGGCCGGACACATATGCCCAGGTGCCGCAATCCCCGGGAAAGGGACCTGAAATGGGAGTGGTTTGGGGAGATGGGATCGCCCCGCACGACTGCCCGACGCGTGGCGTCGGGATCTGCTCGTGCATGATGTACTTCCTGCGCGGCCTAGGACGCCGCATCCATGAGCGGGTGATTCGCGTCTGACCCCGTTGCCCCCGTTGCCCCCGTTGCCCCCGTTGCCCCCCTCCGCCTGAACCGTCCTGGCCGCGGTCGAAAGGCACCCGGACTACTGGCTCATTAAGCGGACCCGGTCCCATTTCGGCGATTTCAATCGGTCCAGTGCTTTGCCGCGCGGGTTCACCGCGCGTATCGTATATTCCGCTGGGGTCAGTCTTAGCGGACTCCGGCGGAAGCGTACCCGATAGTCGGCGCGATGCGTACCAGCGCGCCGCAATCGCCGATTGCGGCGTGTCCGCACGGTGCATAGTGCCTTCACGGTCGCCGAGTGGCATACCAGTGCCCCTTCTATGCATGGCTGGAATCGCGGTTCCGAGGCGGGGCTCCAGGGTTACCGCGACAATGTGTACATGCTTTGTTACAGATCGCAATTATGCTTGATTGAGGCGGCCGCCCATTCGCGCCGCCGTTAAGCGTAGTTCGCTGTAGCGTATAGGTGGTTAAGCACTGTCTGGCCGCGTAATAGCCAAACAAGTTGCTATCACTTTGGCTGCGATTGCCAAACCCTCCTGTCCGCCGCGTCCCAGCGGCGCGATGTCTCCCTACCCGAGCGCGTCGCCTTCATCCCCCAGCGCTCCGCACGGGTATCCCGCCCGCGCCAGCCGAGCACAAATAACACGTCAGTTCCCGCTCGGGACGCCTCACAGGTGACAGTTACCAAGATCGTCCGCCTAGGATAGCCCTAGTTTTCCGATACTGCTGAACGTTTGACCGGCCATAACCGGTCAAGTCTTCAGCGCTACGTTCGATCTTGATCTCGGCGCAGGAGTGATAGCACGCCGACGCAAGAGAAGCGGGCAGCGGTGTTACCAGCGGGGCTGAGGGGCTCCGCGAGCCCTAAGACGCCTGACCCGGCACCCTGACCCGGCACCCTGGGCGGGTTACTGCGAGCGGCGGATCTGGCGCAGGAACTCTCCGTTCGGTGCGGTGGTCTTCTCCAGCAGCAGCTCGAGGGCGTGCTGCGGGTCCAGCGTGGCGAGCGCCCGGCGCAGGCTGACCACCGCGGCGTGCTCGGCCGGGTCCATCAGCAGGTCCTCGCGGCGGGTGCCGGACGGCGCCGCGTCGATGGCCGGGAACATCCGCTTCTCGGCTAGGTCGCGGCGCAGCCGCAGTTCCATGTTGCCGGTGCCCTTGAACTCCTCGAACAGCACGTTGTCGAGCTGGGACCCGGTGTCGATCAAGGCGGTGGACACGATCGTGACCGAGCCTTCTTCCAGGCAGCGCGCGGCGCCGAGGAACTGGCGGGGCGGCTGCAGCGCCGACGCGGCGACGCCGCCAGACAGGGTGCGGCTGCTGGCGGGGGCGGCCAGGTTGTACGCCCGGCCGAGCCGGGTGATCGAGTCGAGCAGGACCACGACGTCGCCGCCGAGCTCGGCCAGCCGCTTGGCCCGCTCGATGGCCAGCTCAGCGGCGCGGACGTGATCATCGGGGGACTGGTCGAACGTGGATGAGACGACCTCGCCGCGCACCGAGCGCCGCAGGTCGGTGACCTCTTCCGGGCGCTCGCCGACGAGCACCAGCATCAGGTGCACCTGCGGGTAGGCGGTGCCGATCGCTCGCGCGATCGTCTTCAGCACCATGGTCTTGCCTGCCTTCGGCGGTGCGACGATAAGGCCGCGCTGGCCCTTGCCGATGGGGGAGAGCAGGTCGATGATCCTCGCGGTGGGGGAGCTGTCACCGTTTTCGAGCCGGAACCGCTGGTTCGGGTAGATGGGCGTGAGGTCGTCGAAGCGCGGGCGATCCCGCGCCGCGTCGGCGGGCAGGCCGTTGATCAATTCCACGCTCACCAGGGTGCCGACGCCGGTGGCTGGGCCGTCTCGCCGGCCGCCGTTGCTGCTCCCGTTGCTGCTCCCGTTGCTGCTCCCGTTGCGGTTGCGGTTGCCGTGGTTGTCGTTGCCGGAGCGCCGCGGCCCGGGCATGCCTTCTATATAGTCGCCCTTTCGCAGCCCGTACTGTCGGACCACGCCCGGGCTGAGCTGGATGTCATCGGGAGAGCGCGCGTAACCGGCGGTCCGAAGGAATCCGCGCCCGTCGCCGATGTCGGCGATGCCAGATACGCGTGTGACGGGGCTTTGCCCGGGAGCGCCGGAAGCGGCCGTGCCGCTCACGCGCTCGAGTTCTTCTGTTGTCGTTGTCATGGGGTTTCTTCTCCATGGAGGGTGAATTCGCGCAGGCTAAAGAAAACCGCTGGCACAATGGCCGGAGAGCGGCGCGGCACCGTTTACGCGGGGTGAGAAAACGTTCCTGCGCACAACGTAAGAAATGCCGCTGAGCTGCGCCGATGCCGTGATCTAAGGAGACCAGGGCGGGAAAGTTAAGCTGTGCTTCCGAGCCGGTCGAAGCGGCTGTCCGGGATCGTCTGGGCCACTCAGATGGGCACCAGTTCAAGCACTAACATACCCTACAACACCGCGAGGCGCCAGTCGCATTCCCGGCGAGGGAACGGGAATGCGACTGGCGTTACGCGAACTCCCTGCGGCCGGTTACGGCCAGGTCGCCAGGGCCTGCTTGATCGTTGTCAGGGCCGCTTGGGCGCCGACGTCTTCGAGGTTGTTGAACGCGTTGGTCTGGGCCGTGCAGGTGCTACAGGTCTCCACGAGGTCGTTGACGAAGTCGCCGAACTCGTAGGTGTGCGCGACGACCTTGCCCTTGGCCATGAACGGGATGCTCATCCAGCCGGTGAGCGCGAGGTCAAGCTTGTCCTGCGTGCAGCCGCTGGCCAGGCAGAACTCGTAGGACCCGGCCTTCCACCTGACGTTCATCTTCGCCAGGAACTTCGACACGATGCCCGACTTCTTCAGCAGCGCCGCTTCCTTCTTCACGACCGAGCCGAAGGGGTCCGACACCGACGGCTTACCGCCGACCAGGATGTTGAAGAAGGTGTTGCGCGCCGCGCCGGACAGCGCCTTCCCGTTGCTCACGGCCGCGTACAGCTTGGCGGCGTTGGAGAGGGTCAGCTCGTTCCGCACCCCGCCGAGGAAACCACAGCCGATGTACGCCTGGTTCAGGTGGGTGCTCGTCATGCCGAGGCTCTTGGCCATCGCTTCGACCGGGCCCAGACCCCACTTGAGCGCGAACGCCCGGGTGTAGATGTTGTTGGACTGCTGCATCATGGCGGTGAGCGCGGTCCCGATCGTGGTGGTGTGCCGGTTCGCGGCGGTCTGCGGCACGTCCGCCGGGCAGGCGTTGGGGTTCGGCGTGCCGGAGCTTGTCCAGTAGTACGTGATGGGGCTCTTCAGCGACACGCCCTTGCGCAGGGTGTACAGCAGGTAGAGCACCTTGATCGAGCTCGCCGGCTCGTACCTGAAGTTGGAGTTGACGGCGATGACCGGCTTGGCGCCGGGTGTCGAGGAGACGAAGTAGGCGCCGTCGTAGCCCCCGGCCCAGCCGTGGCTGTTGGCGTAGTTCGCCACCTGGGTGCTCTGGGCGTTGATCGGTGCCTGCGGCGGGTTGTTATTGCCGAGTTCGACAGCCGTGAATACGAGGTTGCCGTTCGACTCATAGGGCGACAAATCGATTAGTCGAGTCTGATGGGCGGTGAGGTTCTTTCCCACGGTCGCCGCGTTTATTCCGTACCACCAGTACCAGGTTTCTCCCTCGCTGGCGACCAGGATCGCGTCGAAGCCGCCCAGCGGATCGGGCGCGAAGGCGATCACCCGCATGCCGTCGGAGTTGATATGGCTCGTGATGAAGCTGGGCGAGGCGTTAATCCACCATTCCCAGCCGCTGGCGTCACCGCCCGTGTTGGAGATCATGATCACCGCGAATACCCGCTGCCCGTTGTCCATGTACGGGCGCAGTTCGGTCAGCCTGGCGTTGTTCTGGGTGAGGAAGGTGCTCACCTGATCGGATGTCACGCCGAAGTACCACCACCAGCCTCTGCCCTGTGCGCCCTTGTTAGGCACCATGACCACGGCGAACAGCAGCTGCCCGTTCACGAAGTACGGGTCGAGGCTGATCAGGCGGGCGTCGTTCTGGCTCAGGAAACCGCCCACCTGCGCGGCGGTCGCGCCGTAGTACCACCACCAGCCGCTGGCGTAGGCGCCGCTGTTAGCGACCATCGTCACCGCGAACGTCGGTCCGGACGGACCGCTCGAATTCATGACACGGATCTGCGTGAGCCGGGCGTGGTGCTGGTTCACCAGGGCGCTTACCTGAGCCCCGGTCTCGCCGTAATACCACCACGATGGAGTGGCGATTTCCGTGGCGTGGTCGTCGGTGGTGGGAAACGCGTTCGTGGCGCCCGCCGGCAGCCCGAACGCGAACACGAGCGCGACAGAAACCGCGCACGCCGCAAGCGCTTTGCTGACCGTGCGGCCAGCCTTTCCCAGGGATTTTCGAAGCATGATAGTGGTCCTCCCGTAGTTCTCCCACAGATGAGAATGGCACCGCCACGCCCCGTTGAAAAGGAGGAATTTCAGACGCCGGACTCCACCTCCCGGATGAGCGAGAAGCTCCCCCCGGCGGTCGATGCGACGCCGCCCCGTCCCCCTATAGCAATAGGAGTAATACCGACGGAGGGCACCGTGACTGAGATGAGAACGTACCGGTCCGCGGATCACCGGACCGCACCTGAAACAACCGATGACAAGATCCCGCGGCTGGTGTGGGTCATCGCGGCCGTGTTCGTGGCGGTCGAGCTCGTGGTCAGCGACCGTTACGGTTTCCAGCAGGACGAGCTGTACTTCCTGGTGGCGAGCCACCACCTGGCGTTCGGATATGTGGACCAGCCGCCGTTCGCGGTGCTGCTCGCCCGCACCACCGACGTCTTCGGCGTGAATCCGACTGCCATCAGGATCCTGCCGGCGCTGGCGGGCGGCGCGATCGTCCTGATCGCCGCCAAGCTGGCCGCGCTGTTCGGCGCGGGCGCCCGCATGAGCGCCGCCTCCGGCCCGGCCAACCCCTCCGGCATCCGCGACGGCCGCGTCTTCGCCGCGCTTGGCATGGCGACCGCGCCTGTGCTCCTCGGCGCGACCCACATCGGCAACACCACGCCGTACGACCTGCTCGCCTGGGCGGTCGTGCTGCTGTGCGTGGCCACCGCGCTGCTGCGGGACCGGCCCCGGTGGTGGCTCGGCGCGGGCGCGGCGGCCGGCGTCGGCCTGGAGAACGAGTACCTGCTCACGCTCCTGCTCGGCGCCCTCGTGGCCGGGATCCTCGTCACCACCGCGCATCGCCGGGCGCTCGCCACGCCGTGGCCATGGCTTGGCGGCGTGATCGCGCTCGCGATCTGGGCGCCGAACCTCATCTGGCAGTTCGCGAACGGCTGGCCGCAGCTCACCATGGCGAGCGCGCTGCACAACCAGAACACCTCGGCCGCAGACTACATCGCCGGGCTGCCCGAGCAGCTTCTCTACACCGGCGTGCTGGGGATCCCGCTGGTAATCGCCGGCTTCATCCGCCTCTACCGTACCCGTGAGCTGCGGTTCCTCGCGATCGCCGCGACGCTCGTCGTGCTGTACGTGCTGGCCTGGGTGCCCGGCAAGATCTACTACTCCGACGGAATGCTGCCGGCGGTGATCGCCGCCGGATCGGTGTCGGCGCAACGCTGGATAGCCAGCCCAAGCCGCGCGCGGGCGCGCACCGGGCTCGTCGCCGCCGGCCTGGTGCTGAGCGTCGTCGTCGTGGTGCCGAACACACTGCCGGTGCTGCCGATCGCCATCTTGCACCAGGTGCCGCCGGACAAGTCCGTCAACGACAGCGTCGGCTGGCCGCAGCTGACCGCCGCCGTCGCGGCCCAGGACGCGGCGCTTACCCGGGCGGGAGAGCCCCCGACCTCGATCTACACGGCCGCGTACGCCGAAGCCGGCGCGCTGGACCTTTACGGCGGGCCGTATCACCTGCCGCCCGTGGTCTCGGCGCACAACTCGTTCTGGACGTGGGGCCCAGGCACCGCCTCGGACACGACGGTGCTGGTCGTCGACGTGCCAGGGCCGCTGGCCCTGGACTTCGTGAGCTGCCGGCAGCTGACCGTCTTCAACCCGCCCGACCAGGTGCAAAGCGACTGGAACGACATACCGATCAGCGTCTGCACCGGGCCCGCGGGAAGCTGGCACGCGCTATGGCCGTATCTGAAGCACTACAACTAGGGAAGGCCACCGGCGGGTAGGGAAGGCCACCGGCGAGAAATGCGTTGGCACATCTGGATCATGTCCTCTACTCTTTCCCGCCGGTGAACGAAACTTCCACGCTGTCCGAGCTCGCCGATCTGCGGCGCATGCTGCCTGAGCTGATGCTGTCCGACCAGCATCGGCTCGGCCGCCGCATCGACCGTGCTCGCGGCCTGCCTGACGCGGCCGCGAAGGGCAAGGCGACCCAGGAGCTGGCCAGCGACATCGCGAAGGCGACGCAAAAGATCGCCGCGCGCCGCGCGCGCGTGCCCGCGGTCAGCTACCCGGCCGAGCTCCCGGTTAGCCAGCGCAAGGACGACATCGCCGCGGCGATCCGCGACCACCAGGTGGTGATCGTCGCCGGCGAGACCGGCTCGGGCAAGACCACGCAGCTGCCGAAGATCTGCCTGGAACTCGGCTGCGGCGTCACCGGCCAGATCGGGCACACGCAGCCGCGCAGGATCGCCGCCCGCACGGTCGCCGAGCGCGTCGCCGAGGAGCTGAGCACGCCCCTGGCCGACGTGGTCGGCTACAAGGTCAGGTTCACGGACAAGGCGGGCGACGCCGCGCTGATCAAGGTGATGACCGACGGCATCTTGCTGAACGAGATCGGCGGCGACCGCGACCTGCTCCGCTACGACACCCTGATCATCGACGAGGCGCACGAGCGCAGCCTGAACATCGACTTCATCCTCGGCTACCTCAAGGAACTCCTGCCGCGCCGCCGCGACCTCAAGGTGATCATCACCTCCGCCACGATCGACCCCGCGCGGTTCTCGCAGCACTTCGGCGATGCCCCGATCGTCGAGGTGTCCGGGCGCACCTACCCGGTGGAGGTCCGCTACCGCCCGATCGCCGACCCGGAAGACAAGCAAGACCGTGACCAGGCGCAGGCGATCATCGACGCGATCGACGAGCTCGCCACGGTGGGCCCAGGCGACATCCTGGTGTTCCTGTCGGGCGAGCGTGAGATCAGGGACACCGCGGACGCGCTAGCCGGCAAACCGCGCCTCGACGTGCTGCCGCTATACGGACGCCTCTCCGCCGCCGAACAGCACCGCGTCTTCGAGACCTCCGCCTCGGCCATGACCCGCCGCGTGGTGCTCGCCACCAACGTCGCCGAGACGAGCCTCACCGTCCCGGGCATCAGGTACGTGATCGACCCGGGCACCGCGCGGATCAGCCGTTACAGCCTGCGCACCAAGGTGCAGCGGCTGCCGATCGAGCCGATCTCGCAGGCCAGCGCGAACCAGCGCAAGGGTCGCTGCGGCCGGGTCGCCGACGGCATCTGCATCCGGCTGTACTCCGAGGAGGACTTCCAGTCCCGGCCTGAGTTCACCGACCCGGAGATCCAGCGCACCAACCTGGCCTCGGTCATCCTCCAGATGGCCGCCGCGCGCCTCGGTGACGTGCGCGCGTTCCCCTTCGTCGACCCGCCGGACCCGCGCAGCATCACCGACGGCGTCCGGCTGCTCGAGGAGCTCAACGCCTTCGACCGCGGCCGGCTCACCGACCTCGGCCGGAAGATGGCGCGGCTGCCCGTCGACCCGCGAATCGCCCGGATGATCTGTGAGTCGGCGACGCGCGGCTGCGCGCGCGAGATCCTGATCATCGCCGCCGCGCTGTCCATCCAGGATCCGCGCGAGCGCCCCACCGACAACCAGCAGGCGGCCGACACCGCGCACCACAGGTTCGCCCAGCCCGAATCGGACTTCCTGACGTTCGTCGCGCTGTGGGACTACCTCGCGCAGCGCCAGCGCGAGCTGTCCGGCTCGGCCTTCCGCCGGATGTGCCGCGCGGAGTTCCTCAATTACCTGCGGGTCCGCGAGTGGCAGGACCTGCACGCCCAGCTGCGAAGTCTCGCCGCCGACCTCGGGGTAAACACCCAAACATCCTCATCGGAACGATCGGTTGTTCACACCTCCCTGCTCAGCGGACTGCTGTCGCACGTGGGCATGAAGGTGGTGCTTCCGCTGGGAAAGCCTGGCTGGTCTGGGCCAACAGGAAAGCAGAGCGGGCGGCGGCCGCTGACGGAGTACCTCGGGGCCCGCGGCACCCGGTTCGCGATCTTCCCCGGCTCCGCGCTGGCCCGCAAGCCGCCGGACTGGGTGGTGGCCGCCGAACTCGTCGAGACGTCCCGGCTGTGGGGCAGGCTGGTCGCGGAGATCGAACCTGAATGGGTCGAGACGGTCGCGCAGCACCTGGTCAAGCGCGAGTACAGCGAACCGCGGTGGAACAAGAAGCGGGGCGCCGTCGTCGCGACAGAGAAGGTCACGCTGTACGGCATCCCGATCGTCGCCGACCGCACGGTGAACTTCGCCAGGATCGACCCGGTTACCTCACGCGAGCTGTTCATCTCCCGCGCGCTCGTCGAAGGCGACTGGGAGACCAGGCACCACTTCTTCCGCGACAACGCCAGGCTGCTCGAGCAGGCCGCCGAACTCGAGCAGCGCACCCGCCGCCGCGGCCTGGTCGCCGATGAGCGCGGGCTGTTCGAGTTTTACGACGCCCGGGTCCCCGCCGACATCGTGTCCGCCCGTCACTTCGACGCCTGGTGGAAGAAGGCCAGGCACGCCACGCCTGACCTGCTCACGCTGACGATGGCGGACCTGCTCAGCGACGAGGCGGCCGACCTGGACTCCGGCGCCTACCCGCAGGTGTGGACGTCTGCCTCCGACGGCCTGTCCGGCGGCGGGCTGTCCCTGTCCTACGCGTTCGAGCCCGGCACGGAAGCGGACGGCGTCACGATCGACATCCCGCTGAAGACGCTGAATCAGGCCAAGCCAGACGAGTTCTCCTGGCAGGTGCCCGGGCTGCGCCAGGAACTGGTCACCGAGCTCATCCGGTCGCTGCCCAAGGCGCTGCGCCGCGAGTTCGTGCCCGCCCCCGACGCGGCGCGCGAGGTGCTGGCGAAGCTTGTCCCCGACGGCGACATCAGGGATGTCCTGTCCCGCGAGTTGTTCCGGCTACGCGGCGTCCGGGTCCCGCCCGACGCGTTTGACTTGGACAAGCTTCCATCTCACTTGCGCCTGACGTTCCGCATCGTCGACGATGGTCGGGTGGTTGCAACAGGAAAGGACCTGGGCGCGCTGCAGCGCCAGCTCCGGCCGAAGCTGCGCGCCACGCTGTCGGCCCGGGCCGGCGCGCTGACCAGGACGGGGCTGACGAGTTGGGACATCGGCACGCTGCCGAAGGTGTTCACGGACGGCGAGGTCAAGGCGTACCCCGCGCTCGTGGACGCCGGGCAGTCCGTGGACGTCCGGCTGTTCGAGACACAACAGGCCGCGAGCATCGCGATGTGGGCCGGGACCAGGCGGCTGATCCTGCTCGGCACCAGGTCGCCGGTGAAGGACATCGCGGCGCGGCTGACCACCGCCGAGAAGCTGGCGCTGAGCCATAACCCGCACGGCGGCGTGGCCGCGCTGTTCGCCGACTGCGTGAACTGCGCCGCCGACGGCCTGATCGCGGAGGCGGGCGGCCCGGCCTGGGACGCCGCCGGCTTCGCGCGGCGCTTCGATCACGTCAGGCCGCGGCTGCACGCGGCCACCGCCGAGGTCGTCACCTGGGCGGAGCAGATCCTGCGCGCAACGCACGCGGTGCAGGTCCGGCTGGGCGAACTGCGCAGCCCGGTCCTCGGCCCGGCCGTCGCGGACGTCTCGGCGCAACTGGAGGGGCTGGTGTACCCCGGGTTCCTGACCGCGGCCGGGGCGGCGCGGCTGCCCGCGCTGGCCCGCTACCTGCGCGGCGTCCAGGCGCGCCTGGACAAGCTGGCGGACAATCCGGGCCGCGACGCCCAGCAGATGGCGATCGTGCACCGGGTGCAAGACGCGTACGCGACGGCGCTCGCGACGCTGCCCGCCGCGGGCCGGTCGGGCCCGGCCGCCGCCAGCATCCGCTGGATGATCGAGGAGCTCCGGGTAAGCCTGTTCGCGCAGACGATGGGGACCCCGGTACCGGTGTCGGAGCGCAGGATAATGACCGCAATCGAACACATGCCCTGACAACTGTTTGCCATTCGAAAACCCCCGGCGTGTCGTCCTCCCACGTACTACCCCAAGTGCTAGGTTCCGCCTTAAGTAGCACGGCCTTCCCGCGACCGGAAGGCCGCCGTAAGGAGGAAGACATCATGACCGCAACACCCCCCGTGAGGCGACGGCTGCTCGGCGCGGCACTGCGCAGGTACCGGGAGAACCTCGGTTTCCGCCTGGAAGAGGCCGCGCGGATCCTCGACTGTGACCGGTCCAAGATCAGCAGGATTGAGACCGGCCAGCGCGGCATCAGTGCTAAGGAACTGCGCGAGTTGCTGACCGAATACGGCGTGCCGGACGGCGAGCAGGCCGCGTTGCTGGCCGTCGCGCACCGCGGCAGGCAGCACGGCTGGTGGCAGGGCTACCAGAACGTGCTTTCCGATGCCGGGCAGGACTACGTGATCATGGAAGCCGCTGCCTCGGAGATCTGCGTCTACGACGTCCAGCAGGTGCCCGACTTGCTGCAGACGCCGGATTACGCGCGGGCGGTGGCCGACGCCGATCCCGCGTTCAACGCGGACGAGGCCCGGGCGCAGGCCGTGGAAGTCAAGTTGGCCAGGCAGCAGGGCGTGCTCGCGGAGCGCCGCCCGCGGCTGGAATTCGTGGTCGGCGAGGCGGCGCTGCACCAGTCGGTTGGCGGCGCGGAGGTGATGCGCCGGCAACTGGCCCAGCTCGCCGCGCTGGCCGACGGCAGCACCCACGCGGCCGTCCCTGGCGTGTCGTTGCAGGTGCTGCCCTTCACCGCCGGGGCTGACGCGGCGGGATCCGGCCCGATGACGATTCTGCGGTTCGCTAATCCGCCCGGCCTTGGCGTCATTCACCTGCCCGCGCTGTGCGGCGGGGTAAGCCTCGAAGGACGGGAGGACGTCGCCTGCCACATCAGGGCGTTCGCGCACCTGCGGACGGCGGCACTGACCTCGGCGGCCTCGGCGCGCCTGCTCCGCGCTATGGCCAGGGACTAAGCATCCGGAGCGGCAGCGCTGCCGTGGGCCGCGCTGTCGCTTTCCGGTGGCAACGACACCCGCCTCGTCCGCAGCGGGACGGCGAGCAGTCTGTTGACGACCTCAAGCTTGGCGATCAGGGTCTGGATGTCGCGGAGCGCCCTGGTGGCGTCGCGCTCACGAACACTGTCGTCGCACTCACTTGCGGCCGGCAAGCCGTTGCCGGAAATCATGAACAAGAACTCCATCGTGGCGGGGATGCTTGGTCAAAAGTGATCTTACTGCGCTTAAACAGACTTGTCACGCGAAATACCAGGAGGCTTTCACGGTCAATACGCCCAGCCCGATTGTGGCACGAAAGCGCAGGTCAACAGGCTACAGAATTGCACTCCCAAAGGGCAAATCCAAAGTGCAAATGCACGTCATGATGCACGCCCAAGAGTAAATGCAAATGCACGTGCATCTGCTTGCGCGCTCATCTGCCTGGGTGCTCAGCGGCGAGTCGGCGGGCGCTGCGCGTTGGCGCGCATGCACTGCTCTATTCCGTCCGGGGTCAGGGCGGGGACCGGCAGCTCGGACACGCCCGGGGCAGCGCGCATGCCATCGATGATGAGCGCGAGGTACCGCCGCCACACCTCCGGCTGCACGGGGCCGGCGTACTCGGCGGCCGACCCGAGCAGGAAAGCGATCATGGGGACGTCGGTGGGCCTGAAGTCGGTGCGCAGCGCGCCCGCGGCCTGCGCGCGCTCGACGAGCCTGGTCACGACCGGGCGCATCTGCTCGCGCGCGTAGGCCACCCGGTCCCGGCCGTACGTGGCGAACATCAAGAGCTGGCGCAGGCCGAGGTCCCCGGCCATCGCGGCCGCGGCGTACTCGAGGAACGAGACGAGCGCCTGCCAGGGGTCGGGCTCGGTACAGGCTTTCTCCGCCACCGCGACCATCGCGTCGATGCTGTCCTGGAACAGCTCGGCGATCAGCGTCTCCTTGTCGGGGAACCGCCGGTAGACGGTCCCGACCCCGACGCCGGCGTGCCGGGCGACGTCGTCGAGCGTGGCGTCGAGGCCGCGCTGGGTGAACACCTCGCCCGCGGCGCGCAGGATGCGCTGCCTGTTTCGCTCGGCATCGCGGCGCAGCGGGCGTTCCGCCCGGCAATCGGACATGCTAGTAAGCGTACCCCGCAGCGGAGGCGGCATCTCCGCTTCGTGCTATGCTAATCCCTTAACCGGAGACGCAACCTCCAGATGGGCGGGGTTTTCATGTCCGAAGCGAGCGTGCCCGCACCGGGTCCCGACCCGAGGCGCTGGTGGATCCTGGCCATCATCGGCATCGCGCAGCTCATGGTCGTGCTCGACCTGACCGTGATGAACCTGGCACTGCCGTCGGCACAGCACGCGCTGCACTTCAACAACGTGGACAGGCAGTGGATCGTCACCGCGTACGCGCTGTCGTTCGGCAGCCTGCTGCTGTTCTGCGGGCGGCTGGCCGACCTGTTCGGGCGCAAAGTCATGTTCATCACCGGGCTGTCCGGCTTCGCCGTAGCCTCGGCGATCGGCGGCGCCTCGGTCAACTTCACCATGCTCGTCACCGCCCGCGCCTGCCAGGGCGTGTTCGCCGCGATGCTGGCGCCCGCGGCGCTGTCGCTGCTGACCACGACCTTCAGCGACTCGAAGGAGCGGGGTAAGGCCTTCGGGATCTACGGCACGATCGCGGGCGCGGGCGCCGCGGTCGGTCTGCTGCTCGGCGGCGCGCTGACCTCGTACCTGTCCTGGCGCTGGTGCCTCTACATCAACGTGGTCTTCGCCGGTGTTGCCATCGCCGGCGGCGCCATACTGCTGCACCGGCAACCGCGGACATCGGGCGCCAAGCTCGACATCCCCGGTGTCCTGCTGGTCTCCGGCGGAGTGTTCTGCCTGGTCTACGGGTTCTCCAACGCCGCCACGCACGGCTGGTCCACCCCGTCCACGTATGGATTCCTGGCGGTCGGCGTGCTGCTGCTCATCGCCTTCGGGGTTTGGCAGGCCCGCGCCGCGCACCCGCTGCTGCCGCCCCGGGTGGTGCTTGACCGCAACCGCGGCGGCGCCTACATCGCGATCCTGATCGTCGGGGCCGGCATTTTCGGCATCTTCCTGTTCCTCACCTATTACATGCAGGTCACGCTCGGCTACTCGGCGGTCCTGTCCGGCGTGGCGTTCCTGCCGTTGGTGGTCTGCATCGCCATCGCCGCCAACGTGGGCAACATCGTCCTGATGCCGCGGATCGGGCCCAAGCCGATCGTCATCGTCGGCATGCTCGCGCTGGCCGGCGCGCAGGTCTGGCTGACGCGTATCGGCCTGCACGGGAACTACGCGGGGGACCTGCTGGGGCCGCTCATGATCACCGGTTTCGGCATGGGCTTCATGTTCTCGACGGCGCTGAACGCGGGCACATACGGGGTCGCGCCCTACGACGCGGGCGTCGCCTCGGCTTCTGTCAACACCGGGCAGCAGCTCGGCGGCTCGATCGGCACCTCGCTGCTGAACACGATCGCGGCGAGCGCGACCACGAGCTACATCGCCGCCCACATCGTGGCGGCCGGGAGGAACCCGATCGCGATCCGGGGCATACAGGCCGCCGGGCTGGTGCACGGGTACACCACGGTCTTCTGGTGGTGCGCCGCGATCTTCCTGGGCGGCGCGATCGTGTGCGGCTCGCTGATGCGCCGAGGACCGCTGCAGGCGCCAGGGGCGCTCCAAGGCGGGCCAGCCGAGGCACCCACGGTGGCCGCCGAGGCAGGCGCCCCCGGCCGTTCGGGAGATTTAAAGGCTCTTTACCCGCGCAGCACCTTGCGGCCGGACCTGCCGCGCTTGGCCGGCTCGGCCTCCTGCGCCAGCCGGGGCAGCGTGATCGTGAAGCGCGTCATGCCCGGTCGGCTGGTCACGAGCACCGCGCCGCCGTGCGCCGCGACCACCGCGTCCACGATCGCCAGGCCGAGCCCGGTGGAGGAGGCGTTGGTCGCGTGCGACCGGGAGGTGTCGGCGCGGGTGAACCGCTCGAACAGGTCAGGCAGCAGGTCGGGCGGAACGCCTGGTCCGTCGTCGGTGACGGTAAGCACCATCCGCGGCCCGGTCGGGATAGCCCCGCGCCTGACGGATCCGGGGCCTGGCGCGGGCTCGCCCGGCGGCAGTTCGCCGCTGACCGCGACGGTGACCGTCGTGCCGTCCGGGGTGTGCCGCCCGGCGTTGCTGAGCACGTTGCCGAGCACCTGGCGCAGCCGGTGCTCGTCGCCGTTGACCAGCACGGGGTCATCGGGCAGTTCGAGCATCCAGCGGTGGTCGGGCCTGGCGACCCGCGAGTCGCTGGCCGCGTCGATGGCCAGCCGTGTCATGTCGACCGGCTCGCGGCTCAGCGGCCGGCCCGCGTCGAGCCTGGCGAGCAACAGCAGGTCGTCGACGAGAACGCTCATCCGGGTGGACTCCGACAGCACGCGGCCGAGCGCGTGCGTGACCGCCTCCGGCGAATCGCCCGGATGCAGCAGGCCGAGCTCGGCGTAGCCGCGAATGGCCGCAAGCGGCGTGCGAAGCTCGTGGCTGGCGTCGGCGGCGAACCGGCGCAGCCGCGTCTCGCTCGCCGCGCGGCGGGTCAGCGCCGCCTGCACGTGCCCGAGCATGCGGTTGAACGCCAGCCCGACCTGACCAGTCTCGGTGTCGGGGTCGGTGTCGGGCACGCCCGCGGGCAGCTCGACCTCGCCGGACTCCAGCGGCAGCCGGGCGACCTGGGACGCGGTGGCCGCCACCCGGCGCAGCGGGCGCAGCGACAGCCGGACCCACACCGTGCCGAGCACGCCGGCCAGCAGCAGGACCCCGCCGAATACCGTGGCCTCGACCAGCGCCACGTCCCTGAGCGTGTCGTGCACGCCGGCCAGCGGCAAGCCGGTCACATAGGTCCCGTTGGGATCGTCGACAACGGTGATCTTGTAGGTGCCGTCCATCGATTCGAGGTGCTGGGTGTAGCTCCGCACCGGGCCGTGCTGGGCCGGCGACGGCGTGATGGCCGCTAGGGCCTGCTTGTCCGCGGCGGTGAGGGGGACCATGTTGCCGGGCACTTCGAACGCGGTCCACTGCCCGCTGTTGTAGTAGGCCACGAACGTTCCCGGGGCGCCGCATTCCATGTACGGATTGTTCCGGTAGCTCGGCGCGCCGCCGTCGTGCTGCTGCTTGTCGTCGTCGCCCAGCATGAAGTCGAGACAGTTGTTGACGTCGCTGGTCGCGGACTGCAGCTGGTTGCTCAGCGTGCCCGACAGTGACCGCTGCACGGCGAAATAGGTGACCACGCCAACCGTGGCGCAGGCGATCGCCAGCAGCGCCACCAGCCCGGCGATCAGCTTGCCGCGCAGCGTGCGCAGGACCCGCCAGCGCCACGGCCAGGACAGGCCACGTGCGTTCATCAGCCTGCCGGTTTGAGCACGTACCCGACGCCGCGGACGGTGTGGATCAGCGGGTCACGGCCGGCGTCGATCTTCTTGCGCAGGTAGCTGATGTACAGCTCGACCACGTGCGCCTGACCGCCGAAGTCGTAGTTCCACACCCGGTCCAGGATCTGCGCCTTGGAAAGCACCCGCCGCGGGTTGCGCATGAGGAACCGCAGCAGCTCGAACTCGGTCGCGGTGAGGTCGATGAGCTCGCCGGAGCGGCGCACCTCGCGCGCGTCCTCGTCCATCGTCAGGTCCGCGACGGACAGCGCCCCCTCGCCCGTGGGCCTGGCCAGATGCGCGCGGCGCAGCAGTCCGCGCAGCCGGGCGAGCACCTCTTCGAGGCTGAACGGTTTGGTGACGTAGTCATCGCCGCCCGCGGTCAGCCCCGCCACGCGGTCTTCCACCGCGTCCCGCGCGGTGAGGAAGAGCACGCACACGTCGGGTATTTCGGCGCGGAGCCTGCGCATGACCTCGATCCCGTCGAAGTCGGGCAGCATGATGTCGAGCACCACGGCGTCCGGGCGGAACTCGCGCCCGGCCCGGACCGCGTCCGCGCCGGTGCCCGCGGTATGCACGTTCCACCCCTCGTAGCGGAGCACGCTGGACAGCAGCTCCGCTAGGCTCGGCTCGTCGTCGACCACGAGCACCCGCACTGGTGTGCCGTCCGCGCGTTGCGTACCCCCCGCTCCGCTAGCCCGGGGGGACGACCCCCCGGAGCCCCCCGCGGAGATGCTCAGGGTCGCGCCAGGATAGTCAGGCATGTCTCGCTCATTCCTAGCCAGGCCTTCAGAACTTTCTCTTTATCCAGCATGACAAGCCAACACGATCAGTGGTGTGTGCAAACGCTATGGATATCCTCTGAAATTGCCCCTGACCAGCCCTAAGTAGTCTCAGTGAGAACTCTGGCGAGCTTGGAACCGTGGCCCGCCGGCCGCGCTCCGGCGTCGCTGAGCAGGTCCGCGGCCGCCCGCTGCAGGTCCGGCGCCGCGACCGGCACCTCGACCTCGATCTCTCGCCACCGCAGCGGTGCGGGAGAAGAACCCCGTAGCCGGCGTGCGGTCACCACGTCGTCGGCCACCTCCGCGACCACTGTCCCGTCACCGTCCGTGAGGGTCACAACGGTCCGTTCCGTATCAAGCTGGGCGATCGGTGTGAGGGGCTGGCCTTGGGTTACGGCCGCGACCTGTGCGGCGAGCCGCGTCGGCACCGTGTCATCGCCTGGGTCCCCGAGGGGCGCTTGCAGTTCGCGGCGGGCCCCCTCGCCCGCTGGCAGCTTGAGGTGCCAGCCCTGGTCGGTGCCGCCGGTCCGCCGCCGCAGCGTGATCTTGTTCGCCGCGAGCCGCTGCTCCGGCGTGTCGAAGTACGTCGCGGCGAGGTGGTAGGTGACCGGCTCGGCGGCGGCGACTCCGTCGATCCGCCCGCCGAAGTCCGGTCGCACGAAGCCCTCATCCACATCGAACTTCTGCTCGATCTCCAGGTGATCCGCCACCTGTCAACGATAGAACCCCAAGGCAAGACCCTGCGGCCCGGCCGGTGCACTATGCTGCCGACTGACTCCACCGGGATGAGGAGAGACTCCAGTCATGAGAGCGGAAGCGGGCGTGGCCAGCAGCCATGCCGCCAGCCGGCGCGATGCCTCCAGGGACCGCGCGCTGCTGATCGCCGGCGCCGCGGTGGCCGCCGTGGCCGCGATCGCCTACCTCGTGGCGGTGGCCACGCACCCGATGGCCGCCATGCTCAAGGGCTTCGACCTCCAAGTGTACCTGGACGGCGGGCAGCAGGCGCTGCACCACCCAGACAACCTCTTCACCTGGCATTACGAGAATCACCCCGGCATCCAGTTCACCTACACCCCGTTCGCCGCGCTGCTGTTCGCGGTGGTGTCCGCACTGCCGCTCCACACCGTGCTGGTGGTGGCGGCCGTGGTCAGCACGTTCGCGCTGGCGGCGACGGTGTGGATCGCGTTCCGCGAGCTCGGCTGGCAGCCCGCCGCGCGCACCGGCGCCACCTTGCTGGTAGCCGGCCTGGTGTTCTGGACCGAACCAGTGCAGCGCGCGCTGTTCCTCGGCCAGATCGAGCTCGTGCTGATGGCGCTCGTCGTCTGGGACCTGTGCCAGCCGGACCGCCGCCGCCTGAAGGGCGCGATGACGGGCATCGCGGCCGGCATCAAGCTGGTGCCGCTGCTGTTCATCCTCTACCTGCTGATCACCCGCCGGTTCCGGCAGGCGGCGGTGGCCGCCGGCGCGTTCGTCGTCACCGTGATCATCGGCTTCATCGTGCTGCCGAAGCCGTCGACGACCTGGTGGTTCGGCGGCGACTTCTTCCAGGCGAGCCGGACCGGCTTTGTCGGCGAAGAGGCCAACCAGTCGCTGCAGGGGATCCTCACCCGGCTCGCGGGCAGCGTCAGCGGCGGCGAAGCGCCGTGGTACATCGTGGCGGTGATCGTCGCCGTGGTCGGGCTCGCCGCCGCCGCGCTGCTGCACCAGTCCGGCCGGACGTTCGCGGGGCTGATGGCGTGCGCCCTGACCGCGCTGCTCGTCTCCCCGATCAGCTGGGACCACCACTGGGTATGGATCGCGCCGGGACTGGCGCTGATCATCGACGCCGCGGTACGCGCCGCGACGACGGCCGCCCGGGCGGGCTGGCTGGCGCTGGCCGGCGTGGTGCTCGTGGTCTACGGGGGCTGGCCGGACTTCTGGTCGCGGAAGGCGGGACTGCTGCAGGGCGGGCTGATCAACTACGCCCCGAGCAGTTCCTTCGCGCACGGGGACAACCAGGCGTACCCGGAGTACCACTGGCACGGCCTGCAGCTCCTCGCGGGGAACCTGTACGTGCTCGGCGGGATCGGGCTGTTCCTCGTGGTGGTGGTGACAGCGGTCCGGCTCCGCGCTACGGCGCCACCTGCTGATACACGTGGCCGAAGCCCGGCGCGCCGGACGGGGTGAGCTCCTGGAAGTGAGTGCCGAACCATAGGTACAGCGCGGGGGTCCACGGGATCCTGCGGCCATTGTTCGGCGACAGCCAGACGTACTGCGCCCGGCTGAAGATCGACTGCCATTCGTTCACCACCTGCGTGAGGGCGGCGGCGCCGCCTTGCACGCTCACCCCGTTGCCGCTCACGAGCGTCACGGCGAGTGAGTCGATGACGTCCGGGCAGCCGGGGCGGGACGCGGTGAACCGGTCGGCGGATATCGTGATCGACGTCTGGTCCGTGACCACGCACGCACCGGCCGGGATGAGCGCCTTGTCCGCCGAGACGTCGATCGCGCGGAGCCCGCTCAGCTCATGCGCCTGGAACACGGCCACCGCCAGGACGATGACCGCGGCCGCCGGGATCACGACACGGCGCGCCTGCGGCCGGCCGGACAAGCCGCGGGCCAGCGCGCCGGCCGCGCCGCCGGCCGTCAGCGCGAGCCACGGTGCGGCGAAGTCGGGGTAGTGGTAAAAGAACGCGGAGTAGCTGATCACGGCGATCACCGCGCCGACGGCGGTGACCAGCGCGAACCACTCAAGCGGCGACGGCCGCCCGGGATCCCAGACGTAGCAGGCCGCGAGCACGGCGACGAACAGGATCGTCACGACGAACGGCAGCCAGCCGGCGCCGGCGTCCGTGGTCGCCGCGGAGCTGCCGCTGGCGAACAGCGAATGAGCGCCGGCGTGCAGCGAGAAGTGGCCGCTGCCGTTGAGGAAGTCGATCAGCCCGGACAGGTGCGCCAGCCGCAGCGATACCGGGACAGGCGTGCCGGCCCGCGCCGCCTGGTCGGCCAGCGTGCTGCGCAGGAACACCGAGGGCGCGGTCAGCGCGAACGGCAGCACCGGGATCAGGAAGCCCGCCAGCACCCCGGGCACGTAGCGCGTGGCCCGCCGGACCCCGAGCCCAGTGCCGCGCCCGGTGCCGCGACTGGTGCCGCGACTGGTGCCGCGCGCCGTGACCAGGCAGACCACGAGCAGCACCAGGGCGGGCAGCGCCGCCCAGTACTTCACCGCGCCGGCGAACCCCATCGCCACGCCGGCCCACAGCAGCCGCCGCGGGCTGGCGAGGCGGCCTCTGCGGAACGCCAGGGACGCCCCCACCAGGCAGAACAAGTTCATCCACGGCTCGAGGATCAGCGTGTGCGCGGTCGTGATGTCGTCCGGGTAGACCGCGAGAACCCCGCAAGTCACCAGGGTCACCAGCGTTCCGCGGTAGCGCAGCAGGCTGCCCGCGAGCGGCACGCACGCCGTGCTCGCGAGCACGGTGAGTAGCCGCGCCACCGCCATCGCGTACGCCGTCGTCATCACTTTGGCCAGCAGCGCCACCGGGGTCATCAGCAGCAAGATCCCCGGGGGCTGCACGTACGCCCAGTCCTGGTAGGGGAGCGACCCCTGCAGCAGCCTGATGGAGCCGCCCAGGTATACCCCGTCGTCGTACTCGGTGACCCCGGTGAGGTAGCCGGGTCTGGTCAGCGTGTAAACCCTGATCGCTAGCGCCAGCCCCGTCGCCGCCAGCATGACGATCCCCGCCGGGGACAGCCAGTAAGCGCGCAGCCGCGCCGTGGACCCCCGGCCCCCGGTCGCCGCAACCGCGGCGGGACGCGAGGTAATCCCGTCGGCCGCGGGCGCGCCGACGGTCTCCTTTCCGGTACCGGGGTTGCCGCTCACGGGCGGAGATTAGCAGGCAGAGGGACGCTCCGTACAATTTGTCCTGACCGCGGTTCACGCTCACTGAGCGTGGCCAACTTATCACAGGACGCCTGGTAGGCCGCGGGCGCACCGCGCGGTATGTTCGCCACCGTGGACGATCTCACCAGGCGCCGCATTCCCCGGACGGACGTGCTGCTCGACGACCCGAGGCTGGCGGCCGCCCAGCGCCGCCTCGGCCGGCCGCTCGTCAAGGCCGCCGTCGCCCGGGCGCAGCAGCGGGCGCGAGAGGCCGAGATCACCCCGGAACAGGTCGCCGACGCCGCCGTCGCCGAACTGCCGCCGCTCGCGGCCACGCTTACCCCGGTGATCAACGCGACCGGCGTCGTCGTGCACACCAACCTGGGCCGCGCGCCGCTGTCCGCCGCGGCCGTACAGGCGCTGGCCGCGGCGGCGGGCAACTGCGACCTGGAGTTCGACCTCGCCGACGGCGTCCGGGGGCGGCGCGGCAGGGGCGCGGTCGCCGCGCTGCGGGCGGCGGTCCCGCGGGCGCGGGCGGCCGGCGTGGTGAACAACAACGCGGCCGCGCTCGTGCTCGCCGCCACCGCGCTCGCGCCGGGCCGCGAGATCATCATCAGCCGCGGCGAGCTCATCGAGATCGGTGACCGGTTCCGGCTCCCTGACCTGCTCACCTCTACCGGCGCCCGGCTGCGCGAGGTCGGTACCACGAACCGCACGACGGTCGCCGACTACCAGGCCGCGGTCGGCGACCACACCGGGTTCGTGTTGAAGGTGCACCCGTCCAACTACCGGATCGAAGGGTTCACCGCCAGCGTCAGCGTCAGCGAGCTAGCCACCCTCGGCGTGCCGCTCGTGCACGACATCGGCTCGGGCCTGCTCGCGCCGCACCCGCTGCTCCCCGCCGAGCCCGACGCGGCGACCTCGCTGCGCGACGGCGCGAACCTGGTGACCGCCAGCGGCGACAAGCTGCTGGGCGGCCCGCAGGCCGGGCTGCTGTTCGGCGACGAGGATCTGGTCACCCGCCTGCTGCGGCACCCGCTCGCCCGCGCGCTGCGGGTAGACAAGCTGACCCTCGCTGCGCTGGAGGCGACCCTGACAGGACCCCCGCCCCCGGTCGCACGCGCGCTCGCCGCCGACCCCACTGACCTGCTTCAACGATCTGAACGGATCGTCGTGACACTCGCCGCGGATGGTGTCTGCGCCGCCGTGGTGGCCGCCGAGGGCGCCGTCGGCGGCGGCGGCGCGCCTGGGGTCACGCTGCCCGGCGCGGCGATCGCGCTGCCCGAGTCGCTGGCGGCGCCGCTGCGCTACGGCGTCCCCGTGCGCCGCGGCACGGTGCCCGCGGTGGTCGGCCGGGTCGAGCGCGGCCGACTGCTGCTCGACCTGCGGGCGGTGGACCCCGACGACGACGAGCGGCTGGTCGCGGCGGTGCTCTCCGCTAGCCCCCCGTCCCCGGGGTCCTGATGCGCGTCATCGCCACCGCCGGGCACGTCGACCACGGCAAGTCCACGCTGGTCCGCGCGCTCACCGGGATGGAACCCGACCGGTGGGCGGAAGAGCGGCGCCGCGGCATGACCATCGACCTCGGCTACGCCTGGATGACGCTGCCAGACGGGGAGCGGCTCGCCTTCGTCGACGTGCCGGGACACGAGCGATTCGTGCCGAACATGCTCGCCGGACTCGGCCCGGTGCCCGCCGTGATGTTCGTCGTGGCGGCCGACGGCGGCTGGATGCCGCAGTCCGCCGAGCACCTCGCCGCCGCCAGCGCCCTCGGCGTGCGGCACGGCCTGCTGGTGGTGACCAGGGCGGACCTGGCCGACCCCGGCCCGGCGATGCGGGCCGCGTCGGCCGAACTCGCGGCGACCAGCCTCGGCGGCGACGCGGGCGGCGCGGGCTTCGAAGCGGTCGCGGTCAGCGCGGTCACCGGGACCGGGCTGGATGAGCTGCGCGCGGCGCTCGCCCGCCTCGCGGCCGCGCTGCCCGCCCCCGACCCGCGGGACCCGGTCCGGCTGTGGATCGACCGGTCGTTCACAATCCGCGGCAGCGGCACGGTCGTGACTGGCACGCTGCCCGCCGGAACGGTCCGGCCCGGGCAGGAACTGCTGCTCACCCCCCAGCTGCTGGCCGTCAGGACACGCGCCGTCCAGGCGCTCGGCGAGCCCGCCGACGAGGTGACGGGCGTCGCCCGGGTCGCCCTGAACCTGCGCGGCGTCCCGCCCGACGTGCCCGCCCGCGGCATGGCCCTGATAACCCCCCGCCGCTGGACCCTCACGAAGCTCCTCGACGTCCGGATCGCCGCGCCGGACGCGGACAGGCTCCCCGCCGACGCCTTGCTGCACGTCGGGTCGGCGCGGACGCAGGCACGAGTACGCGTGCTAGGGGAGCAGGGCACGACGGCCGTGTTCGCGCGGCTCACACTCCGCGACGCGCTGCCGCTGCACGTCGGCGACCGCGTGCTGCTGCGCGACCCCGGCGCGGCCGGCGTCGCGATCTTCGGCGCCACCGTGCTCGACCCCGCCCCGCCGCCTCTGGCCCGCCGCGGCGCCGCCAAGGCGGCGGCGGCCGACCTGTCCGCCTGGCCCGAGGTGCCGACGGCGGCCGACCTGCTGCGCCGGCACGGCCTGCTGCGCGCGGGAACCCTCGAAGCGGCCGGCGCGGCCGGCCTCCCCGCCCCGGTCGCGGCCGACTGGCTCGCCGACCCGGAACACTGGGCCCGGCTGCGCGCCGAACTCCCCGCCGCGTTCGCCGCGTTCGCCGACCGCGACCCGCTGGCCCAGGGCATGCCCGTCGACGCCGCCCGCGCCGCCCTGCACCTGCCCTCCCGCGACCTGGTAACCGCCCTGCTCACCGCTGGCGTCGTCCTCGACGGCGGCTACCTGCGGATCGCCGGGGCACCCGGAACGCCAGGGACGCCCGCGACGGCCGGGACGGGAACCCTGCCGCCGCGGATCGCCGCCGCGATCAGGACGGTTCTCGAGGACCTGGCCAAGGACCCGTTCGCGGCGCCGGACGCGGCCCGGCTGCGCGACCTCGGCCTCGACGCCAAGGCCCTGGCCGCCGCCGCCCGCGGCGGCCTGCTGCTCCGGATCGCCGACACCCTGGTGCTCGCGCCCGGCGCGGACGCCGCGGCCGCGGCCGCGCTGGCGGCCCTGCCGCAGCCGTTCACCACCTCGCAGGCCCGCCAGGCGCTGAACACCTCGCGCCGCGTGGCCATCCCGCTACTCGAATACCTGGACCGTGCCCGCGTCACCGACCGCCTCCCAGGCGACCTGCGCCGCGTGCGCGAGCAGCGTTGACCTCACTCTCGCGGCCGATTCGATGTATGTGCGATTTGCGGTGTCAGAGCACCGGAAACCGCAAATATATCCGGACGGGTCTGCCGGGCGCGGCAAAGAAACGGCGTTCTGTACGCTGTCAGGACGCGGGCCGCATCGAGTGGCCGCGCGTGCGTTCTGGGGGAGAACGGCGTGAGCTTTGAACGAAGGATCCCGCCGAACCTGTTTGGCGTCGCGTTCGGCCTCGCCGGCCTCGCCCAGGTGTGGCAGGCGGCCGAGCGTGTCGTCGGCGCGCCGCGCGCGGTCGCCGACGCGTTGTTCATCGTCGCGGCCGCGGCGTGGTTGCTCACCTGCGTCGCGTACTTCCGTCAGGGGTGGCGGCAGGTCCTCGCCGACCTGGGCGACGTCGCCCTCGCCCCGTTCGTGTCGCTCGCGTTCATCATCCCGATGCTGTTCGGCGCCGCGCTCTACCCGTACGCGGCGACTAGCGGGCGGGTGATCGTCGCGGTCTTCCTGGCCGGGACCGTGCTGGTCGGCGGGTGGCTGACGGGGCAGTGGATGACGGGTGACCTCGATCCCGTCCGGCTGCACCCCGGGTACTTCCTGCCCACGGTGGCCGGCGGTTTCATCGGGTCGGCCGCCGCCGCGCACGTCGGATTCCGCTCCGTGGGAGTAGCGGCCTTCGGCATCGGGGTGGTCTGCTGGCTGATGCTCGGTTCTGTCCTGCTCAACCGGCTGTTCCTCCGTGGACCTCTGCCCACCTCGCTAGTGCCGTCGCTGGCGATCGAGGCGGCCCCGCCCGCTATCGCCGGGATCGCCTACCTGGCGCTGTCAGGCCCGCGAATCGGCACCGACATCTTCGGCGGGTACACGGTGCTCATGGCGCTGGTCCAGGTCCGGCTGCTCCCGCTGTACCTGCGGCTGCGCTTCGAATCCTCGTTCTGGCTCTTCGCCTTCGCCTACGCGTCCGTGGCGAGTTACGCCCTGGACTGGCTGGATCTGCGCCGCCCCGCTGGCTATCAGGGGTACGCCGCCGTCATCCTCGTGCTCATCACGGGCTTCATCGGTGTGATCGCCGTCCGCAGCCTGCTGCTGGCCGCCAAGGGCGAGTACCTCCCGGCCAGCCCCGCCGTCCCCGCCACGCCGGCGTCCGCGCCAGCGCCCAGGCACTCCCCTGATGCCGGCTCGCCCGCGCCGGTTCGTGGCATGGACGGGGACGGTCTTCCCGGGTAGCCAGAGCGCCGGTAACTGGCCTGCCCGGGTCAGCTGGCGTGGGCGACCCGCTCGTAGAGCTGGCCGACGGCCGGGACGTACGCGGTCGCCGGCTGGAAGTTCGCGTTGAACCAGGCGCTGAGCTGGGGTGTCCACGGGATGCGCCGCCTGGAGCCGTGCGAGGGGGACAGCCAGACGTACTGCGCCTTGCTCAGCCAGTCCTGCCAGGTCGCCACGACCCGCGGTATCTGGCTGGCGCCGCCCTGCACACTGACCCCGTTGCTGAGCACCAGGGTGGAGGCCAGCGCGTCGATGATGTCCGGGCAGCCGGGCGGCAGGTCGGCGAACCGGTCGGCGGCGATCGTCAGCGACACCTCGTCGGTGACCACGCAGGCGCCCTTCGGGATGAGGTGCGCTATCGCCTGGTCGGTCGGCTGGCGCATCGGGAACATCTCCCTGATCTGAAGCGCGGCGATCAGCACGACCAGCACAGCGACCGACCTGATGATGGCCGTGCGCAGCGCCGGGTGGCCGGCCAGCACCCCGGCGGCACCGCCGAGGGTGAGCGCGAGCCACGGCGCGGGGAAGTCGGCGTAGTGGTAGAAGAACGTCGAGTAGCCAAGGACCATCGCCGTGGCGACCACGGTCGTGGCCAGCGAGAGCCACTCCAGCTCCGTCAGCCGTCGGGACTGCCAGGTGTACCCGACCGCGATGAGCGCGACAAGCGCGATCGTCGCCACGTAGGGGAGCCAGCCAAGGCTGCCCGTTGTGGCGCTGTTCGGGGTGGCGTCGCCGGCGAACATCGAGTGGACGCCCGCGTTCAGGGAGAGTTTGCCCGAGGTGGTGAGGATGTCGATGGCCCCGGTTAGGTTCGCGAGCCGCACCGAGGTAGGCACGCCGCTGCCCAGCCGGGCGGCCTGATCGCTCACCGTGGCGTGCAGGAACGTCGACGGCGCGGCGATCAGGAATGGCAGCACGGGGATGATGAAGCCGGCGGCGAGGGCCGACAGGTAGGCGCGGACGCGCCTGATCCGGTCCGGCGTGACCAGGAGGCAGAGCACCAGCAGCACCGCGGCCGGCGCGACCGCCCAGAACTTGATGACGCCCGCGAACCCGAGCGCCAGCCCGGCCCACACCAGCCGCCTGGGCTGCGCGAGGTGGCCGCGGCGGAACGCCGCGTTCATCGCCAGCAGGCAGAACAGGTTCATCCACGGCTCGAGCAACAGCGTGTGGGCCGAGGAGATGTCGCCCGGGTAGACCGCCAGCACCCCGCAGGTGACCAGCGTCACCACGGTGCCGCGGTAGCGGACCAGGTTCCCGACCAGCGGTACGCATGCGGTGCTGGCGAGCACGGTGAGCAGGCGGGCGAGCGCGAGCCCCTTTACCGTCGTGGTGAGCTTGGCGATCAGCGCCACCGGCGTCATCAGCAGCAGGATTCCCGGCGGCTGGACCAGCGCGAAGTCCTTGTACGGCATCGCGCCCTGGGTCATGCGCAGCGCGGCGCCGAGGTACACGCCGTCGTCGTACTCGGTGATGCCTGTGAGGTAGCCAGCTCTGGTGAGCGTGAAAAGCCTGATGAACAGGGCGAGCGCGGTCGCGAGCAGGATGACCTTGCCGGGCGCCGTCAGCCAGTAGGCGCGCAGCCGGGCAGATCCGAATGGTGACCGGGCGAGCCAGCCGCGAAACCCGGGTGCCTGCTTAGAGGTGGCCTGACCGTCGTCTGATGGCGCCGGCGCGCTTACCACATCACCCGTGCTGGGGAGATTCCCGCTCACGGGCGGAGACTAGCAGGCATAGGGGCCGCTCCGGACGACTTCGACGAGGGGGGTAGGGGGGCAATATGGGTTCAAAGGAGACCAGAGCAATGGTAGGGCACAGCGCCGCGGTCTGTAACGATCGACCGGTCCGAATGTTCCAGCTCAGATACTACGAAACTCGGGCGAGCGACGCAGGGCATCCGCGACTCGCCGCGTCGTTCCTATCCGGATGACCGGCACGCCGCCGCCGCGTACGCGGAAAACCGTGGCCCCGGGGACCTCCCGGATCCGGACAACGGCCGTGCTCATCGAGCCGCGACGAACGGTGACCTCACCGTCGCCGTTGGACTCGACTTCGTAGCCGCCGCCGAGCCGGCGGCTCAGCACGGCCGCGAGTTCCTTCTGTGTCACGCCTTTGCGCGGTACCCGAACATGCGCCACTTCCGTCCTCCCCGTATGCGCTCCTGCGAGCGAAGCGTACTAGACCGCCAACCAGGCCGCCGTGGCCGGCGGACGCTCCCCGGACCGCGCCGATTATCCGGGCGTCAGTAGAGTCATGGCGGAGGCGTCTGGGTTCCTGGTGGTCCCCCTGGTCTTCAAAACCAGTGGGCGGCGTGCCGCGCCGCCGGCGGGTTCGATTCCCGTCCGCCTCCGCCACCAGCACTAACGCGCGGTGGGATGCGACCTGGGCACTTTCCGCAAGCGGGCGGTGCCGAGCGTTCTCGGCCAGAATTGGGAACGTTATGGGAACACGCGCACACGATGACGCGGCTTCCACGAGCTTCGCGACCGCCTCGGCGGTGGCCTTGTGCGCCTTGGCCTCGATGTGCGTGTAGTGCGCGGTCATGGCCGCGTCGGCGTGGCCGAGCGTCCGGCGCCTGATCTCAGGGTCAACAGCGGCGTCACAACTGGTAGAGAGCAGTGTTCCAACCATGCTGAATGGGCCCGGGGTTTCCTGGTCGTCGGGTGGTATTCGTCAGGGTTGGCGATCGCGGGATCGGGCGATGTCTGCGGCGTAGCGGTTCCAGTCGGCTCCTGCCTGGTGCATCCAGCGGACGGCGGTGCCCGGGCTGAGGTTCAGGGAATCGGCGAGGATCGCGGCGGGCAGCTGGGCGGCGAGGTCGATGAGGGCGGCCCGGCGGCCGGGCATTGCCCTGATGCCGAGGGCGCGCAGGCGCTCGCCGAGCCGGGACGGGAGTGATGGGCTGTCCGGGCATGCCGCCGGGGAATAGCCACGGGCTGATGATCGGTGAGCCGGTGCCGGTATGAGAGCGGCCGTCCGCGATCAGGTCGGTAAGGATCCGGGCGAGGCTGTCAGGGATGGGGACTTCGTGCTGGCCGAACCGGACGAGCACCGGGCCGTCCCGGGTGATGATCTGGTCGGTGGTCATGGCGGCGATCCGTGAAAGGTGCTGGCCGAACAGGAGCAGCAGGCAGCCGGCAGCCCGGTCGGTGAGGTCAAGGCCGCGTCGTGCAAAAGGCGGTGAACGAGTTCCCATCGCTGGCCGGGGTCGGTCGCGGTGCCAGCCTTGCGTTGCGGCCCGGGGATCTGCAGGGTCAGGCAGTGCTTGCGGGCGGCGGCCCAGGCCAGGAAGTCCCGGACGTCGTAGGCGGCCGGGCCGGTGGCCAGCCAGGTCTCCACGTCGCCTTGACCGCAGGAGGCCAGGGTGATGCCGTTCCGGCGGAGCAGGCCAGGAAGGCGACCACGGCGAGGACCTGGTGCCGGGCGCCGGTGACGATGCGGGGGCGGGCGCCAGTCTCGGACCGGCGCCGCAGGCGCCGCAGGACTTGCCAGGTCAGGTAGGCCTGGACGAGCCGCCGGTCGGCAGGCTCGTCTATGGTGTTGAGCACTTCACGGCTCCACAATTCGATGCGGGCCAGGGCTTCGTCCCGGGCGGGCAGTACTCCGCCGGCGGCCAGGATGTGCCGCAGGTAATCCGCGGCCCGCCAGTTCGGGTGGACGTCCAGCGCCTGGTGAGTGAGTGCGGTGCGGCCGGCCGCGACTTCGGCGAGGATCACTGCGGCGCTGCCGGTCCGCAGCCAGTTCAGGGCCGAGTAGGGGTTCCGGGCTGCCGCGATGGCCTGGACAACGACGGCAAGCCCGGGGACCGTTTCGGTCCCCGCCAGCAGGTCCCAGGCCCTGCTGTGCAGGCTGCAGCGTGCGCATCGGCCTTTCTCGAACAGCTTGTCCTCCACGCCGCAAAGCGCGCACAGATGGGTGAGGGGCAGGCCGGCGCAGTCCGCGCACATGATCGCGCTGGGGCCGGGCGGCGCGATCAGCCGCCGCTGCTGACCGCAAGCCGCGCAGGCGCCGCGGCGGCGCAGCGCGCTGGTGTAGCAGGTGTCGCAGACCGGGCCCTCGGGCCAGCGCGCAGCCGCCGGCCGGTCCAGGCCGCAGCGGGCGCAGCGGCTCGCGGCTCGCGGCGTGCACGTCTTGCAGACCGGGTTGCCGCCGCCGGCGAAGTTGCACGGACGCCGGCGGCCGCAGGCGATACAGCCGGCCTGCGGCATCTGGTAGCAGTTAACGCATACGTCTGCCCGTCCGCCGCGAGCCCGGACCGCGATCGGAGCGATCTTGCCGCACGTCCCGCAAGGCCGGTGCCCGCGCTCGTGACGACGGCACCGCTCGCAGACCGGCTCACCGGCGCCTGTGCGGCCGGCGACCGGCTTGACCCCGCCGCAGCGGGCGCAGACGGCCGCGAGCAGTCGGTTCCGGCATCGGGGACACACCCCGCCCCAGCTCGAGCGGGTCAACTGCCGCCCAGTTGTTCCGCAGGACTTGCAGGCCGGCGCCGTGAACTCGGCAGATCCACGGGAGATCAGCTCGGCAACCAGCCGGCCGACTCCCGGCGGCGCCCCGTCCGCGAGCACGTCCCGGGCCGTCTGCCCGGCCAGCGCCGCCGCCAGGCTCCGCAGTGCCTGACCGTTCCCGGCGGCCGCGTCGACGGCCGCGGCGACCTGGCCGGGGGCCAGCGACCGGTCGGCCGCAGCGACCTGGGCCACGATGGCGTCCCGTCGACAGCGGGAACACGCGCCGCGGGACTTGCGCGGACCGGCCTGGTGGCCGGCCGGGCAGGCCCCCGGCGCTCACCCTCACGCGTCCCTGCCGGGACCGGGCAGGATCCGGGCCCGCCGCGGCCGGACCGGGCCCGCAGGCCGCGCACCCGGGCCAGGACCAGGCAGGCCACCCCGGCCGCCGGGTGCCACCGGCTCGACCAGATCGCCCGGCCCGCAGCCCAGAATGTCGCACAACGCGACCAGCGTGGTCAGGCTGAGCCGTTCAGGGGTCCTGGTGACGAGCCGGTAGACCTGCTCACGCGACAAGCAGACACCGCGCATCGCCAGCAGCGGCACCAGGTCCGTAGTGGCGAACATGCCGTGCTCGGCCATGAGCCTGCGCAGGTGCCACACGTAACCGGTCCTGCGTGTCATCGCCAGTTGCCCTCTCCGCCGTCCGCCTCATAGGCCCGCGACAACGCCGAACGCAGCATCCGGGTGCGGGCGTCAGCACCCACCGTTGGTGTAGATCGCGGTGGTCGACGCCCAGGAATGCCCGACCTGCTGCTGCACGAACAGCGGATCGACACCATCCTCGATCAGGTGCGAGACATACGAATGCCGCAAGCAGTGCACCGACAGCTCCGTCGGCAGGCCCGCCAGCGCCCTGAACTGCGCGAACCGGTCATCGACCTGGCGGGCCGAGATCCGCGCGGCCCGCTCGGTCAGCCACACCGCCGGATGAGCATCGCAGCCATACCGCGGCCGCACTTCAGCCAGGTACTGCTCCAGAGCCTGCGCCGCCCACGGCATCACCGTCGCCACCACCCGCCGCCTAGGCGGGCTGCCCCGCATCGCCTTGCCGAACCGCACCTGGCAGGCCCCGAACGCGCCCAGCTCCGGGGCGGCCGGGTTGACCGTGAAGTCGCAGACATCCAGCATGACCGCCTCCCGCCGGCGCAGCCCCCACCCGTAGACCGTCTTGAATAAAGTCGCGTCCCGGAACGCCGCCAGCCAGCCCTTCCGCCCCGACGACGCAGCGCTCTCCACCCGGTCGTCGGCAGCATCGAGGAACGCCTGCAACTCCGCCCGCGTTAGCGGCCGACGCTCCGCCCGGCCCTCATAGTCCGCGACATGCACCGCGGTGTTCCACTCATGGCAAACCTGTACCGGACGGGCACCCACCCGCTGCTCGCACTCAGCCAGCCACCCGTACCGGGCATCGCACACATAATCCAGGAACACCGCCAGCGCGCCCTGATAAGACCGGATCGTCGAATGCGACCACCCACCCGAGCAACTCCACAGCTCCACCTGCTCCGGCGTCCAAGCCCACGGCCACGCCATCGTAAACGCCTGGAACCGGCGGACCAGCCGCTCCCGGCTCTCCACCAGCGGCACGCTCAGCCGGCGGCTGCGCTGCTGGCGTCCCCAGCCCTCCAGCATCGCCTCGAACAGCGCCGGCTCGGCCCGCAGCGGCGTCACGCCGTCCACCAGCACCAGCGCGGCTGTCCCCGCAACCTTGCGGAGCTGCGACAACGGGCGCGGTGCTCCTTCAGGATGCGGACGGTCTCGGCGTCCAGCCAGATCAGCCGGTCGCTGGTCTTGGTCTTCGGCGTGTTCTCGGTGACGGCGCCCCGCACTAGCACGATCGGAGGCCGCACGCGCACGTAGCCCGCGTCCAGGTCGGCGTCTGCCCACCGCAGGCCGACCGCCTCGCCGCGCCGCGCGCCACGCAACAGCACGATGCGGAACAGCAGGCCGAGCGGATCACCCTTCGTGGAGGCCAGGAACGCGTTGCGGCTGGGGGACGAAGCGGGTGAGAATCTGGGCGACGCCGATTCCCCCTAGGGAGTGCTTCGCCTCGCTGAAGGCCTTCGCGGCATTGACCGCATCGCCGAGCACGACGCGGTCATCCGCGGGATCACGGGTGGCCGGCGAGGAGCTGACGGGCCATCACGGTGCGCTGGATCTGGTTTGTGCCCTCATAGATCTGGGTGATCGTGGACCGTGGGGCAGTTTCCGCAGGTAGACGGCATGTTGGGTGGCGTTTGGTCAGCACGGATTCAGCACGCATTCGGAACAGTTCGTTCATCGCGGCAAGCGGTGCTGCTGCATGTCTTTTGGACGTTCTTATATAGCGGCTACTCGATGATGTCCAGGGCAGGAAGGGCGTCTACGATCTTCATCGTCTCCAGGCTTACGGTGACGATTCGCTTGAGCAGGTCGATGATATAGCGCGGGTCGTCTGACCAGTCGTTGGGGTCGTTGATGATGCCCGAGTCCTTGTCGGTCTTCACCTGGTAGCGGTCGATGATCCACTCGATCGCCGACCGCGCGCCAAGCTGGTAGCGGTACGCCTCCTCCGGGATGTTGGAGAGCGTCAGGCGCGTGTTGTAGATGATCGTTGACAGGTCGGGCTGCCCCTTGACCTTGGGGATCTTCATCTTCGTGACGCGGTACAGCTCAGCGGCCGGTGTTGCGGCGGTCGCTCCCTTCACCTCCTCGACGATTCCGGCATAGGGACTAGCGGCCTCGTAGCTGAGATGCAGGTCCGAGAGCTTCTGTCCTGCGGCAGCGAAGCCGCGGAAGTCCCGCACTTTGGGGATGCGGGGCAGGGACTTCTTCAGGTCGGCCGCGAACCTGTCGCGGTACTCGGGAGAATGGAGCAGTGCGTAAGTGTAGAAGAAGATGTCGTCCTTGGTGATGGATGGTGCGCTATACGTGTTGCGATAGGCCGCTAGGGCGGCGTCGGTGATGTTGTCGACGCGCTCGTAGGAGTCTTCGGCACCAAAATCAAAGCCGCCATCAACGGCCAGTTCGCGATAGGTGTAACGGGGGAAGAACTGGCCACCGCTCCCGGCACCGGTAACATGCAGGTTGGGGATCGAGTTCAGCATGAGGACCGAAAACGGTACTGCGGACCCGTTGCCGACGTTGTAGAAGCCGACGTTGGCATGATTTGGTGTCGGGAACACGCGATTGAGCTGGTACATCCTGTCGCTCAGCCGAGCATCGAAGATCACATGTTGCTTGGTGAATGGCCGGTATGTTGAAATGCCTTTGCGCTCTTCGTTGAAGGAGTAGGGTACCCCTCGGACAACATTCAATGTATCAACGTGATTCCAGCTGAATCTCGTTTGATCGTAATCGATGAATGTCTTTGCGGAATCTGTGTTGGAACTCCCGAGGCCGACGGCTTTGGCTTGCCTAGCAACTGCGGCCACCTGTGCGTTGTAGAAATCGATCATCGATACTACGTTTTCGACGAGGCGTTGCTGTGAGAAGTTGTACATCCAGGAGTCGCGCCCTGTAGACAGGCCCCTGGAGTGGACTTCGAAGACTGCCTTCACCGCGAATGTTCTGTCTTTATTCCCGATCTCCTGATATTTAGCAAAAGTCTCGTCGCGCTGGTTGATCCAGTCGCCCTCGGCGTTTGGCGTGATCTCTTCCCAGGGGACCGATTCCAGGTCCTGCGCGCTGAGAATGCGGAGCTTGTCCTCGCGGCTGAGGTAGTCGCCGATGTCACGGTAGTGCAGCGCACAGCCCACGTTGGCCGGGTCCTTCGAGGTGCCTGGCCATGGCCTGCTCGGCAGCGCGGAGGATGAAGTCGACGACCTCGACCGGGGTGTAGACGATGCCGAGCGCGTCGGCGGTCTTGGGGAGGGCGGTCTTGAAGAACTTGTCGTACAGCTCGACGATGACCTGCTGCCGCCCCGCATGGTTATCGATGCCCTCGGCGCGGACCCGGACCTGGTCGTAGAACCCCCGCAGGTCCTTGTTCTCGGTGTCGAGGCCCTGGTCGCCGAGCGCGGTGAGCATGCCCTGCATGGCCAGGGAGACCGGATTGTGCTCGGCGAACGCGTAGGAGCCGAACAGGGCGTCGAAGACCGGCTTGGTGATGATGTGCTGGGCGAGCATGTCGATTGCGTCGGCCTCGGTGACGCCCGGGTTGATCGTCGCCCGCAGCTCGGCGACAAACTCCTCGAACGCGGCCCACTTCTCCGGAAGGGCAAGCGCGGCCTTGATCCGGGTCACGTGGGCCTGGGCGATCGCGGCGATGTTTTTCGCCCAGTCCTCCCAGTAGGTACGCTCGCCGACCTTGTCCACCAGCCGGGCGTAGATAACCTGGCGCCAGTCGCTCGCCGTGAACAGAGCGAGTTGGACCTCCTGGGCCGCCTGTGCCTCTTCATCCTGAAGGTTCTTGGGGTCCTTCCCGGGTGCGGTAGAGCCGTCTTTGTCGCCGATGGCCTCGTCGCCGGGGCCGACGTGCCCGATGCCGATGTTCTGCGGAGCCTTCTGGTTCAGCCGGATCTGGTTGACCGTCGCGTTGAACCGATCATCATGCGCCCGCAGGGCCTGGAGCACCTGCCAGACAGTCTTGAACCGCTGGTTGTCCGCGAGGGCCTGGGACGGTGACATGCCCGCCGGGACGGCGACCGGCAGGATGATGTAGCCGTACGACTTGCCCTCGGAGCGGCGCATAACGCGGCCGACGGACTGGACGACATCCACGACCGAGTTGCGCGGGTGCAGGAACAGCACCGCGTCCAGGCTCGGCACGTCCACGCCCTCGGACAGGCACCGGGCGTTCGACAGGATGCGGGCGCTGGCCGGGCCGGGGTCCTGCTTGAGCCAGTCGAGGAGCTGGTTGCGGCGCAGCGCGTTGAAGGTGCCGTCGACATGGTCAACATCGCAGCGGAGCACGTCCTCATCAGCATCGTCGTAGGCGTCGACGATGGCGTTGAAATTCTCGGTGATGGCCTTGGAGTCCGCGATGGACCGGGCGAAGGCCACGGCGCGCTTCATCGGCATGGTGTCGTCCCCGAAGTCGGTGCCGTCGGCAAAGGTGCCGGACCGCTTGGCCAGGGCGTTCCAGCAGCCGATGATCTTCGCCGCGTCGTCAAGGTTCAGCTCTGACGCCCCGCCCGCGAAACCCTTCTGGAGGGCGCTAGCCACTACGCCCTCGTCGATGGTAAGGATCAGGACCTTATAGTCGGTGAGCAGGCCCCTCTCGACCGCCTTGCCGAACCCGAGGCGGTGGAACTCCGGGCCGAAGTCCGCCGAGTTGTCGTCCATCGACGCGACGGCGGCATTCCGGTCCTTCGCCTCCTGCCGCGTATCGTCGCTGTAGATCCGCGGAGTGGCAGTCATGTACAGCCGACGGTCACCGCCAAGGTAGGAGTCGTTGTGCACGCGGACGAAGGCCGACTCGTCCGCCCCGGCCAGGGTGACGCCGGTTGTTCGGTGTGCCTCGTCGCAGACGATCAGGTCGAACCGGCCAAGGCCCTGCTTCTGCGCCACCGCGATAGTGTCGATCGACTGGTAGGTAGAGAACACCACCGTCACACCCGCATCAACGTCAACGCTGTTCATCTGGGCGATGAGCTTCGTTGGATCGGTCGTCGCCGGGAGCGCCAGATCGTGCGTGGCCAGGTCGCGGTCGTCTCCCTTGGCTCGCTGCTTGCCAACCTGCGTGTCGGAGCAGACCGCGAAGGCACGCATCGGAACGGTGACCTGGTACGACCATTCCCGGAGCGACTGGGACAGCAACGCAATGGACGGCACCAGGAACAGTACGCTGGTCCGCTGTCCCTCCCCGCGGTCCGCGCGTTCCTGCTGTAGCTGCTCGGCGATCTTCAGGCTGGTGAAGGTCTTGCCGGTGCCGCAGGCCATGATCAGCCTGCCTCGCTCATGACTCGCGAAGCCCGCGAACACGGCCTGGATAGCGTCGGTTTGGTGCGGGCGGGGCTGCTTCTTCGCGTGCAGGCTGAGCTCGACCTCGACAGCCACGCCTGGCGCGGGAACCCGCCAGTCGACCGGGCTCGCGGCGATGTCCGCCAGGCCAATCCGCGTGACGGGGATCTGCTGGTCCTCTAGCGCCTCCTCGGCGTGCGGACCCCACTTTTCCGTCGTCGAGATGATCATCCGACGGGTGAAGCCGCCCTTCCCCGAGGCGGTGAAGAACGAGTCGATATCCGCCTTCGAGACCGTGTGGTCGGGCTCGTAGAACTTGCACTGGATTGCACAGAAGCCGCCGGTCTCCCGATCCTGGGCGACCAGGTCAATGCCAGTGTCCTGTTTGTTCGCTGCCGCCCCTGGCCAATCGGGCCACAGCCAGACCTTGCTGAACTGCTCGGCCCAGGTGGGATCAATGCCCAAGTAACTGCGCATGAGCTTTTCGAACCGAGACCCGCGCTCATGGTTCGTGGTGGATGTCTCACGGATCATCCGAAGCACATCGTGCAGCGTGGTCATGGTCTCAGCCAATGCGCTTCGCACCCCGTCAGAGTCAAGGCAAGCCGTTGCAGGCTCCAGGTCCACAGTGGATTTCCCGAGCCTATCGAGAGGAGGGAACCCTCGGTACCTGACTTGGCGACTCTTCGCGACGGCTCGATGGCCCAAAGGTGACGCCCATGGAGAAAGCTGTGACCGAGTTCATGATGGACAGCCGCTGGAACGGAAACCCGCTTGGCCGCCATCACGCGATAGTGCACGACCGTCCCTGAACGTAGAGGGGCTGTCCGGCGCAGCACGCCGTACGGCCCCTCGGACTTGATTACGTCGGCGTCAGATGTGCGGCGACCGATGCAGGCTCCTCTCATAGGCGGCGTCGAGGGTGCTCCGGGCGCGGTCGAAGGAGGAGGGGACGAGGTGACCGTAGATCTGGTGAGTCACCTCGATGCTCTTGTGTCCGAGCCAGCGGGACACCTCGGTGATCGGGATGCCCTCAGCCAGCGCAGTCGAGGCGTACAAGTGGCGCAGCGAGTGCGGGATGAACTCCGGCGGCAGCCCGGCTCCAGCGGCGGAGCGCTGGAAGTCCTCTTGATAGGAGCGACGCACGACGAGCTTGTACTTGCGGCCCTGGAACAGGTATCCGTCGGCCGTGGTGCCGTGCTCGGCGACGTGCTTGTCAATTGTCTCGCTGACGTACTCGGGCAGTGGGATGTCGCGGTACTCTCCCGCCTCACGGAACTTCAGTGGCCTTAGCTGCGCGGCGGGATCGACCTGCTCCCTGATCCGGAGTCTCTTGCCCCTGCCGATACAGCCGCGCAGGTTTACGGCGAGGGCTTCACCGATCCGTAGGCCGCGACCGCCTCGACCTGGGTGTAGGTGGGAAGAATGAAGTCAACGGTGTTGACGACGCCGGGCAGTTGAATGCCGCTGCACGGGGACTCGGGGAGTTTCTTGTCCCGGACGGCCTCGGCGAAGACGGCGCTGACGACCAAGTAGGCACAGCCGATCCGGCTGGCGGACAGGCCCTTCCGGCGCATGGCGGCGACGATCGCCTTGATGTCCTCACGGCGGATGGTTCCGATTGGCTTGCCGCCGATCGCCGGGTCAATGTGAGCGCGCAGCACCGACCGGTAGGTCGCGATGCTGGAGTCCGCGCCCAGGTGCTGGTCGAGCCAGGTACCGGCCGCATCGCGGAACAGCACTCGCCCTGCCTTGGGATCAACGAAGACGCGAGCGCGCTTGTCGTGCTCGACCTTGAGCGCGAAGTCCTCGGCCTCACGGAGATCATCACCGAAGGACTGCTGGCGCTGGCGGCTGGACCGGCCGCCAGTAGTGCGGTAGCGGACTACCCACTGGTGCGGGCAGTTCGCCCATTGGTCCTCGGGGCACGGGCATCGCTTGAAGATCCTAGCCACGGTCATACCTCCCGGGTCTGGAGCCATTCCTCTACGTGCCGCTCGCGGAACCGCAGGTACCGGCCGACCCGGTAACCCCGCAGGCCCCATTGCCGCCAGCAGCCGTAGACGGTCTTCTTCGGCACGCCCAGGTAGGCAGCCAGTTCCTCGACGGAGAGAAGCCGGTTCGAGCCGCCCATGGGAGCCGTGCGGCGGGCAGCCCGGTGCCGGACGGATGCACGCTCACCTGCGGCCACGTCGTCAAGTTCGCGGTTGCCCCGGGCGGTCGTCACAGCAGTCCCCGCCCGCCGCGCGTGCGGCGTTGCGGTGTGACGCCCGCCAGGGGGCGGGGTTCCCGGGCGGTGGCCGTCGGCGCCGTGCTGGTTTCTCCCCGCGCCCCAGCTCCTGTGCGGGCCGGGGAGCAGCGCGGGCTGGCCTGCCGCCCCGGACCTGCGATATCCAGCGCCAGCTCAGCCCGCGATGTCAAGCCGATGGCGGTAGCCGACAGTGGGCCTGGCCGGGCGCGGCGTCCGAGGGTGCCGCGGGCGCTAGGACGGCGGGGCTGGCCGTCGGCGGGCTTGCCCCTGTCCGGCCCGGACGCGCCGCGCGTGCGCCGCAGGCGCCCGGTCAGGGGGAACGGGGCCGGGGACGACGCAGCGAGCCGCCGTGGCCGGGCGCTCAGGCGCTCAGGCGGCGCGTCGTCGTTGGAACGATGAACGGCGGGGAGAACGATCTGCTTTCTGGACAGCGGCCCGGGCAGGGTGAGCACGGAATGAAGGCATGGCAGTATGGACATGGGATCCAGGTCCCGCTGCCGCCGCAAAACGCTGACAATACATAAATCGGGTTTTCAGCCTCTTTTTTCCACCGTCGACCCCGTTTTTCTTGTCGGCGAAGGCAAAGTGGCTGTTCACAGGTCGATGAGATCGTCGGTCCTGTCCCCAAGCTGGCGGTGACCGTGTCGGTTGATCGTTGCCGTTCCCCGGTGACCCGCTGTTGCCTCGACCCCCCGCCTGCCTGCTCGCCGTGTCGCCTACCCGCCCATGTCAGGCCCTCACGCTCTTTGAACAAGGATGAGCACGCGCCTCAGTGCAAGGGAAGGAGCCAGGCCGCGTCACTGTCCGACTCCCTGTCCTGAAAAGGAGACCATGGGATTTATACGCCAGCGTGCATCTCCGTCGCGCCATCTATAATTGTTTTACGAGCTATGCGCGTATATAAGTCTGGGAGCCCACCGGAAGGTTTACTTCCGTCGTGTCCTGCGCATTTCCGGCGGTCAAGTCATACCGGTGTAAGCGGAGTACGGAATGGAGTACGGATTAGCTGACGACTTGGAGTACCAACTGGTGCGCAAGGGGGGATCTACCTGACCGCTCGGCACGCATCAGCCGTAACCACCTGTGGACCTGCTCGCCGACAGTCGTGCCGGTGCAATGGCCGAGGTGCGTCGCCTGCTGGGCTCAGTGAGCCTGGCGATAGGCAACCCATGATTTCGCAGCTTGTGCCATCTTGGCTGTCCAGACGGTTGTGCTCGACTGGGCGATTTCGTCCCACAGCCGGACGTTGGCGTCGGCGAACAGATCGACGTGCGCTGGGTCGGCGGCCTGGTACGCGGGCAGGCGGGAGGCTTGCCGTTCGGCCTCATGCGCGGTGTGGCCGCCGGACGCCATGAGGCGCAGTATCCAGCAGGCCGGGTCCATCCAGGCGGCACCGAGAGTGGGCCAGGCCCAGTCGATCAGCCAAGCGCGGTGCTCCGATACCAGCACGTTGTCCGGGGTCCAGTCTGAGTGGGTCAGTACCGGCCCGACGAAGACCGCGGCCGTTTCCGGGTCATCAAGGTAGGGCTTCCAGCGATCCTCAGCTCGCTTGAACGGCCCGGGATCGTCCGGAACCTTGATGGCACTCAGCGCGTCCATGAGGTGCACCAGCCGGTCGAGGTCGGGTGAGCCCGGTGAGTAGTCGGCATGGCGGCCGGGCGCGTACTGGTAGCCAAGGACGTTCCACCCGGCCTCGTCGAAGTGCCACAGCAGGGCCGGGGAGATCTCCTTGACGAGCGGGGCGACCGCGACCTCGCGGGCCTGGGTGACGACCCGGCGGTGGGATGAGGGCAGACCCTTGGCGAACACCGTGCCGTCGCGGGCATCGATGACCGCGGCCAGCGGCGAGTTCTGCCCCGCGCTCGCGATACGGACACCCGTGATGGGGCCGGTGCGGGCCTCGATCGCCTGCTTCAGCGGCCCGGGCAGGTCATCCCACGCGATGCGCTGTTCCACCGTGCTCCTCACCTCGTGTCCAAGGGGGACCCGGCGTGATGCCGGGTCCCCCCTCAAGCCGCGCAGGTTACCTAGCCTCAGTAGGGCTGGTCGCTGCTCGCGCTGCACGCGCACATCGTGAGGAGCGTATCGGTGTCGGCGACGAATTCGACGACATCCGGCGCGAGAGCCGACAGCGTGCCGGCTTCCGCGACGCTGACCGGCTCAGGCGGACGAGTGCGCAGTTCCACGGCGACTGCGGTCATGAGCGTTTCACCTCCTTCCACAGGCGAGTGGCGGTCGTCTTACCTCCTTCCGTGCTGGCAGAACACTTCGAGCGGGGCCTTCGCCTGCCGGTAGAGGCTGGCCAGCGGCATGCAGGTCCCGCAGGTCTTCTGGAGGGTGCAGCCGGTACAGCCGCCGTGCCGGGTGAGCAGCGTGTCGGCGGCAGCGGCGAGCCTGCGCAGGCCGTCGGCGCCCTCGGCGATCAGGTCGATCTGGGGGTCGCGGCCGACCTTGCAGATGGATGCCTTGCCGTGCGGGTCGGCGTGGAAGTGAGTGATCCCGGCGTTGCACCCGGTGTACGGCTTGCGGGTGCGGAGCATCTCCCGGGACTGGCTGGGCAGCACCTCGCCACCGCCGTGGATGGTGGGGCTGATGTTGGTGTACTCGAACGACTCGATGCCGAACCTGTCGGCGATCGCCTTCATTGCGGGGACCTCGTGGGCGTTGCGGTTGGACACGACGATGTTGATCCGCATCGCCAGCCCGGCCTCGTGGGCGGCGGCCAAACCGCGCATGAACCGGCGGAACGATCCCCGGCGGCGGGTCATCCCGTCGTAAGACGCCTCGGTCGCCCCATACAAGCTGAGGGTCAGCCGGTATGGCCGCCGGGTGGCTAGCAGGTCGAGGATCTTGGGCCGGTCGAGGCGTGACCCGTTGGAGGAAATCTGGATCATCATGCCCATGTCCCAGGCAGCGGCATGAGTCTCAGCGAACAGCGGGTCGATCAGCGGCTCCCCGCCAGTGAGCTGGAGCCACAGCACGCCGACGTCGGCCATCACGTGCAGCAGCCGCTCGCGGCCGGGCCAGTCCATGCCCGCGAACATCTTCTCGCCGAGGTAGCAGTGCTCACAGTCGTAGTTGCAGCCGAGGTTCACCTCATAGCTGGCGCGGGCGTACCCGTAGGTGGTCTCCGGCCGGACCAGGATCGTTTCACCGATCAGGCGGCTCGCCAGGTCTGTGCCCCACCCGGCTCGGACCGGGCCGGCGAGCCAGGCGGGGACCGGGGCATCGGCGGGTGCGTCGCGCAGTTCGGCGTACCTATCGGCCCCGATCCGGACCGCTCCGTCGTAGCCAGGGCGGACGACGACGTGTCCCTCTGGGTAAGGGCTGGCGATGAGCTGATGGGTCATGAGCGCCTCCGTGGCGTGGGGTGTGCGGGTCCGGCGAGCAGTGTGTCGGTATAGGCGTGGAGCCGGGCCGCGAGCTGGCCAGGGTCAGGAAGCCGGGTGAGGTTCCGGAGGATGAGCGCGGCGGCGACCAGCTGGGCGTATCGGCCGCTCGGCGTGTTCAGCACGTCCGCGAGTGCCTCACGGACTTGGTCGGCGACAGCGGGGACTTCCAGTGCGGTGAGGTAGAGGTAGGCGGCACCGTAGCCGGTGACGGCGGAGCACCAGTGCTCCATGTCGAGGATGCAGAAGCGTGATGCCGTGATGTTCTGCCAGTTCAGGTCGATGTGCTCGGTTCCGAACGCCGGAACGCAGTCGGCGGGGACCGGACGACGGTAGGTCGCGCCGAGCAGGTAGCTGTACTCCTCAAGGTCGTGGACCGGGAACTGGCGGTCGGTGGGATACGCGCGCAGCGCCGCAAGCGACGCCCGCAGGTCGTTGAACCAGTCCGCCGAAAGGTCCGGAGCCGTCCGCAGGAAACGTTCCCGCGAGGCGGGCGGGTCGGTGACGAGCGTGAGGATCTCGGCGCTGACCGGGACGGACGGTGGTCCGTCAGTGTGCCACTCGATCCGGTGGAGCAGTGCGGGCTTGCTGACTCCTGGGATTGCCGCCGCCTCGGCGGTGCCCCGCCATGCCTTCCCGCTCATCTCGTGCTCGAGGAAGGGGCTCACCCGCAGCCACGCACGCTGCCCGCGGAACGTAATCGGCGAGCCGACAAAGCCCCAGCGATAAACACGTCCGCCTGGACCCAGGCGAGCGTCCAGCCGCCTTGCCGATTCTTCGAGCAGGCCTGACTGCCATTTCTCGAAGTCATCGATGCGGACCGGCAGCCAGCGGTACCTCGACGTTCGCGTGATGCGCATGGCCTAGCTCCTCTTGTCACACAGGCCGAGTTCGCACCAGGTGACCTTGCCCTCGGGATTCCGCGTCGGGTACCAGCCCCATCGCTCGCTCAGCGTTTCCACGAGGAACAGGCCCCGGCCGCACTCCGCGTCGAGCGCGGGAAAGCCGCCTTCGACCACGCGGGATACCGGCGGCCGGACGTTGCTGTCCCATACCTCGATGAGAAGACGGTCGCGATTTGCGGAAAGACGAACATTTACCGGCAGGTCGCTGACGATCGCCCGTGCCCCCTGAACCGCATTCGTCACAAGCTCGGAGAGCAGCAGCTCGGCAGTCTCAGCATTTTCAGACAGGCCCCATTCCCACAGCACCTGGCGGGCGTGGAGCCGGGCACAGGGCACGGCAGAAGGAAGCGCACCAAGTAGCAGCGAAGTTCGCCGGGGAAACCGGCTCTCGACCTGCGTGATCCCGTTGACGGCAGAGCGCGGCCCGATGCCGTTGGTTTCGGTCGCCGCTACGCTCTGGCAATCCATCGGGCTCGCCTCGCTGACCTCGATTCCGTTCCGGGTGTACCGGCTGGTTCGAGACTCGCATCGGCCCGCCAATGTCGGCTATGACGAAACGGGCATGACACATATACATGTGGCGTATATAAGCGATGACGCTCCGCATTGCATGCGGCTAAAATTTCCGGGCAGGAGCTATGTCCCTGTCCCGAACCAGGCAGGAAAGACCAGATGAGCGCGAATGCCCCCAGGTACTGCCGGTGCGGCAACCGCCTTGCCTGGAACCACGCGAGTGCACTGTGCGGCTCCTGCGAGCGCCAGACGGTCGATCGCCGCGCCGAACCACCAACCGTGTCGCCCGCCTTCTGGAACACGCCAGCGCTCCGGGACGCGCTCGCCGCCCAGCACATCGGCCGGGTTGCCCGCGCGTACCGTCGGCATAGCGAATTCGCGTCGCGCTACGGGCGCGGCGGTGTGTCCCAGGAACTGCTCGGCACCTGGCTTGGACTCACTCAGGCGCAGGTCAGCCGGACCGAGAACGGCCCGCCCGTCCGTAATCTCGACACCCTCGCTCACTGGGCGCGCGTCCTGCAGATCCCACGCCATCTGCTCTGGTTCAGGCTCCTGCCGGGCCGTGGCGTTAACGACGCCAGGAGAGATTCGCAGGTCACGGTAGCTGCGCCGTTGCCAGCAAAGACCTCCGTCGCCGACGTGCTGGTCCACGACCCTGACGCCGTCGCCATGAGGGCGTTCCGCACGGCCGATCTTCAGGCGGGCGGCGGCCATCTGTACGCCAGCGTGGTCAGGTACCTCCAAGCCGACATGGCGCCTCGGCTCTTCGGCACCGATAACGGAGCCAGCAACCCGGCGCTGTTCACCGCGGCGGCAGCCCTGACCGAAATGGCCGGCTGGATGGCGCACGATGCCGGACGCGACGCGAGCGCCCAGCGGCATTTTGGCCGGGCGCTGGCCCTAGTCCAAGTCGGCGGCGACCACCAGCTCAGCGCGCACATCCTGGGCAGCATGAGCCACCTCGCCAGCTACCTCGGCGCCCCGGATGAAGCCATCGCCCTGGCCCGCCAGGGACGAGCCGCCTTGCACGCCGGGCCAGTCAATCCGGCTCTGGAAGCGCGCATGTTCGCTCTCGAAGCCCGGGGAGTCGCGGGCAAGGACACGGCCGACCCCGCCGAGTGCGCCCGGCTGCTGCACCGCGCCGAACAGGCACTCGAAGACACCCCCGCCGCACCGGCCTCAACGTGGGTGAGCCACTTCGACGAAGGCTCGCTGGCCAGCGAGACGACCCGTTGCCTGCGCCAGCTCGGCGACCTCAAGCAGGCCCGCCAGCAGGCCGAACGCATCATCAGCCTGCGCCCCAGCCATCGCACCCGCAGCCGCGCGTTCGGGCAGCTCGCTCTTGCTAGTGTCCTGATCGCCCAGCGGGAACCAGATCAGGCCGTCGGCATCGCCGCGGACGTGCTCAACTCAACCCAGTCCCTCGGCTCCTACCTGGTAATCAGCCAGCTGATCCAGCTTCAGCGTCAGCTAGAGGCGTACCGTGGCAACGCGGTCGTCGCCGAGTTCCTAGACTGCCTGCAAGATGCCGTGCACGACCGGCTGGCGTTCTATCAGCTGACCGCCGAAGGCCAGCATCCGCATAACGCCAGGGAGGGACTGTGAGCACGGACGGCGAGTTGTACGAGCGCGACCCGGAGGCGTGGAACGCTTACCTGGCCGAGGGCAACGCCAAGCAGGCCCGCAAGCGTGTCAGCGCCGATGCCATCGTCCGCGACGCGTCAGGCCGCATCCTCCTCGTCGATCCCACTTACAAGCCCGACTGGGACCTGCCCGGTGGCATGGCCGAGGCCAACGAGCCGCCCGCCGACGCGCTGCGCCGGGAACTGCGCGAAGAACTCGGGCTCGACATCCACGTCGGAGACCTGCTCTGCATCCACTGGGTCTCACCCCACGGCCCCTGGGACGATCTCCTCAACTTCATCTTCGACGGCGGAACCCTGAGCGACAGCGACATCAGCGCCCTGAGGCTTGTCGACAGCGAACTACGCGCCTTCGAGTTCTGCGACGAAGGCCAGGCCAAGGAACGCCTCCGCCCCTACGTCTGGCGCAGGGCAAGCTTCGCGCTGGAAGCGCTGGGGAGTGGTCGGGCGCGGTATCTGCAGGACGGGTACGCCTAAGCCGACGGAAGAACGATGTACCTCGGTTCTACCTGGCGTATACCCGCCTTGTACCTGACGCGCATCTGCTACCGCATCGACCCTGCCCACGACCGCATAGATCGTGCCGGGGATAGCCCGCAGGGGTCAGCACGGATTCAGCACGGGGTCCGGAAACGACGGGAAACAACCGGCATCAACCGGACAATCGGGACATGAGAACGGGCCGCCCGACTCGCCAGCCAGACGGCCCGTCCACGCCAAGCACGACCCGAGAAGTCCCAGGTCAGCGCCCGGAAATCATCCCTTCAGTAGCTGCCGCGCCATCACCACGCGCTGGATCTGGTTCGTCCCCTCGTAGATCTGGGTGATCTTGGCGTCGCGCATCATCCGCTCGACCGGGTAGTTCACGTACCCGTATCCGCCGAGCAGTCGGACCGCGTCGGTGGTGACGTGCATCGCGGTGTCGGAAGCCATGCACTTGGCCGCAGACGAAGCGAACGTCAGGCTAATGACCTTCTCGCCGTTCATAGCGCGTTCAGATAGCACAGCGGCGTGGTAAGTGAGCTGGCGGGCGGCCTGGATCTTCATGGCCATGTCGGCGATCATGAACTGCACGCCCTGGAATTGCGCGATCGGCTGGCCGAACTGCTTGCGCTGCCGCACATAGCCGACGGCGTAGTCGAGAGACTGACCAGCGGATATTTCCGCGACGGCGAGGCGACCGCCGCGGCCTGGCGCAACGGCTGGTTCCACACGGGTGACGCGATGCGCCGCAGCGCCGAAGGCGACTTCTACTTCGTCGACCGATACAAGGACTGCATCCGACGCAAGGGTGAGAACATCTCGTCGTACGAGGTGGAGGGCTACGTGCTGGACCATCCCGCGGTGGCAGAGGCCGCCGCCGTCGGAGTACCGTCGGACGACGGGGAGCAGGAGATCAAGGTCTTTGTGGTGCCGCGCGAGCCAGTCGATCTCGCCGTGCTCGGCGACTGGCTTGCCGAACGCATGCCGCAATTTATGACGCCGCGCTACCTGGAGACGGTGCCCAGCCTGCCGCGGACACCGGCGACTGAACGGGCGCAGAAGTCCAGCCTGCGCAGCCGGCCAGCCGGCCGGCCCGACCCTCTGGGACCGCTCCGCGTAACGCCGACACCTTCCCTGAAAGCGTCGTTGTGATGATCGTGATCATCACAACGACGACGGTCGAAGTACCGGAAGAACGGACCGTCTGCTCGACCACCACCGGATCTTCGGCGGTGCTGCCGCTCAGCCGATCGTCGCGCAGTTCGCCGACATCCTCGCCGACGAGCCGAGCTACGAAGACTTCGTTGCCGTGGACGGAAAGGCCAACTACTGAGCCCCACCCCGGGTGACGCCGTTCAGCAGCGTCCCCAATCTGCGGTGAGGTCCCGCCACCCCCCGTCAGCGGGAACTCACCGCATCCCGAACTCCACGGCCCAGACGTGAGGCGACCGACGCAAGTGCACGATCTGCCAAGGTGAAAATCGGAAGTAGAAGCAACGATCTAGACTAAACGTAGCTGATTTGTCAGTTGAGCCGAATGTGCCGGCCCGGCGGGGGAGTCCAGGCCGACGGAGGTGCGGGCCATGCGGGTAGTAGTCGCGGATGATGACGTCCTGCTGCGTGAGGGCCTGTGCAGCCTACTGGAAGGCAAGGGGTTCGATGTCGTTGGCCGCGCCGGCACCGGACCCGAGGCGGTCCAGCTCGCTCACGCCAACTCACCGGACATGATGATCCTGGACATCCGGATGCCGCCGTCGCACCGTATCGAAGGCCTGAACGTCGCCCGTCAGATCCGGGCCGATCTCCCTGAGGTCGGCATCGTGCTGCTGTCGGCCTATATCGAGGTCGAACACGCCATCGGACTGCTAGGCAGCGGCCGCGGCGTCGGGTACCTGCTCAAGAGCCGCGTGACCGAGGTCGATGAATTCATCGACGCGCTGGATCGAGTGAGCCGCGGCGGAAGGGTCGTCGATCCCGAGCTGGTCATGGAGCTGGTTTCGTCCCAGCGGCGAACTGACCCCCTCGGGCGGCTCAGCCAGCGTGAGCGGGGGGTGCTCGCCCTCGTGGCTGAAGGGAGATCCAACGCCGGTATCGCGCGCCAGCTGTGGATCAGTGAGGCCACGGTCGAGAAACACGTCCGCAGCATCATGGCCAAGTTCGGGCTCAGCGACTCCGGCGATGACCACCGCCGGGTGCTGGCCGTCCTCCGTTATCTCGAAAGGTCCTGATCCGGTGGGGCCCTCCACCCGGCTCGCCAGGATCGTAGCCACCCTGGCCGCCGCGCCCGCGCCGCTCACGTCGTTCATTTCCCGCCGCCGACGACCCGCGGTCGACACCGACCGGCTGATCCTCGAGACCGAGCGGAAAGCCCTGCTCCGGCTCGGGACGCTCGCCGGCACGGCGCCGATCCAGGAGTTGTTCGACGCCATGGCCGAGGAGCTGGGCCGCATCGTCGACATCGAAACGGGCGAGACCTTCCGCGACATGGCGGGAGTGTCGAGGTACGACGCGGACGGAATGATGACGTTCGTGGCCGGGTGGGGGCCGAAGCCGGACTGGCCCTCACCGATCGGATCCCGCTGGCCATTGACGGTCGAGGGTGAAGGCGCGAACTCCATCGTGTATCGGACAGGGCGTCCGGCGCGGGTGGACGGTAGCCTGCCCGTGGTCGGACCGACTTCCCAGCGGCTGACCGAGATCCTGAACGTTCGGTCGTCGGTCGCCGTCCCCATCTTCGTCGACGAAGTCCTCTGGGGCTCGGCCACGATCGTCTCCGATCGGGACAAGCCGCTGCCCCCCAACACCGAGTCCCGGATGGCCGAGTTCGCCGCCCTGGCCTCGACCTCAATCGCCAGCGCGCAACGACGCGCCGAGGTGCAACGACTGGCCGACGAGCAGGCCGCACTGCGCCGCGTCGCCACGCTGGTCGCCGCCGGCGCCGAGCCCGAGCAGGTCTGGGAGAGCGTCCTGTCCGAAGTGGGTGCGCTGTGTCAGGCCAGCCGCGCCGGCCTGATCCGCTACGAGCCGGCGAACTCGCTGAGCATCGTCGCGCTCTGGCCCCGCGATGGGCCCTACGAGGAAATGGCCGAACGGTGGCCGCTGACAGGCAACGGCATGTCTGCCCGGGTCGCCCGCGAGCAAACCGTCGTGCGCATGGAGGGCTGGACCGAGACCGAGACCGAGGGCGAGATCGGCGCGGCCGTCCGTCATCGGATGTCGGTCGGCACGTCGGTCATGGCCCCGGTGTTCGCCGGCGGAGAGCTTTGGGGCGGGGTCATAGTACACTCCCCCGTCGGCGAGGTGCTCGGCCCGGACACCGAACAGCGGGTCACCGGGTTCGCCGAGCTGGTCAGCACGGCGCTGGCGCACGCGAACGCGAACGCGGAGGTGCGACGCCTCGCCGACGAGCAGGCCACGATCAGCCAGATCGCCACCCTGGTGGCCCAGCAGGCGCCGCTGGGCGATCTCTGCCAGACGGTGACCGAGGATCTCGCGGCTCTGCTCGAGGTGGAGGACGTCAAGATCTCCCGCTATGACGGGCTCGGCAACATGGTAATCGTGGGCAGCTGCGGAGAACTGGACGGCCTCTACCCGGTGGGGTTCACCTCGGCCCTTTGCCTCGACACCGCCGTCGGCCAGGTGTACCGGGACGGCAAGATGGTGCGTGTCGACGGCTACGAAGGCTTCACCAGTGAGAACGCCCGGTGGGCTCGCGATGCGGGCGTCCAGTCAACCATCGGGTGCCCGATTTTCGTTGGTGACCGGCTCTGGGGGGCGCTGACCGTCTCCTCGCCGCAGCCGGGACGTCTGCCCGACCGTCTCATCCAGCCGATCTCGGACTCCATCGACCTGATCGCGACGGCGATCCGTAACGCCGAGGCCGACGAGCGACTTCGTGCCTCACGGCAGCGGATCGTAACCGCGACCGATCAGGCCCGTCGACGCTTCGAACGCGACCTGCACGACGGCGCCCAGCAACGGCTCGTGGCACTCGCCCTGGATCTGCGCGGCAAAGAACACCTCGCGGGCACGGATCTGGAGGAGACGGCCAACGAGGTCGACTCGATCCTGACGGATCTTCGTGACCTGTCCCGGGGCATACATCCCGCGATGCTGTCAGAAGGCGGGCTCCATGCTGCCATCAGGTCTCTCATCCGCAGGTGCCCGACGCCGGTCCAGCTGCTTTCTCCTGACCACTGGCCGAGTCTCGACGAGCTTACGGAAACCGCCTGCTACTACGTCGTGGCCGAGGCTCTTACTAACGTCGCCAAGCACGCGAAAGCACACCAGGTTGACATCGAACTGACCCTCCCGAAGGCTAGCCTGCGCATCGCCGTCCGCGACGATGGCGTCGGCGGGGCGGACACGGCCGACGGGTCGGGCTTGATCGGCATCGCCGATCGGGTCGACGCGCTCGGGGGCTCTTTTTCGGTAGCCAGTCCGCCGGAGGTAGGCACGACGCTGATCGCGACCCTGCCGATCGCTCGGGCGTGAAGCGCGCCGCTCCCGTAGGCCTGGCCCTCAGGGCAGGTCGGGAATGAGGGTCCGAATCCCCTGCACGGAAAGAGCGGACTTACCAAGGAATCCGGCGGCCGACGCACCCTCCATGAGCTCGGCGTAATCCTCCTCATCCCGGGTCGAGATCATGATGATACGGCCCGCCAGGTGCGAGAACCGTTCGGCCAGCCGCCGCACCAGGTCGAAACCGCTCTCCTGGCCAAGAGAGATGTCAACGAGGACAACATCCGGCCGTCGGGTCGCGACCGCCTCCAGCGCGGAGTCGATGTCCAGGGCGGTGTCAACCGCGTGCAGGCCCTGCCGCTCCAGGCCGCGCCGAGCCACATCGAGGAACCGCTGATTGTCATCGACGAGCAGACAGCGAAAGGTCATGTAAGGACTATGGAGGATACTGAGACGATCCGCATCGACGCTAGCCAGTATTTAGATCCAATCGCTATTGCTGGTGATTCGACCGCTCGCCGTCAGCTCCGGCCCGAATCGGGAAGTCGGCCACAGCCGTGGCTCCTCCACTAAGTGTGGTCCCGACTTCCAGGCTTGCACCCAGTGCATCGACCCTGTCGCGGACAACGGGAGTGACGACTTCCGGGTCAGCGCCGAGATCGACGCCGTCGTGGGCGGCGATCAGACGCAGATGGCCGTTCTGATCGGCCATCTCCGCAGAGACGTGGCTGGCCCGGGCATTCACGGCGTGCGCGACCACATTCGCGAGCACTTGGTAGACGGTAACCTCGAGCAGCGCCGGATAGCGACCCAGCGGGGCCAGATCGAGCTCCACCGGCAGGGTGGCATGCCGCGAGAGCGACCGCAGGGCCGGACCGATGCCGCCGTCGGACAGGATCGCCGGGAAAGTGCGCCCCGACAATTCGCGCACCTCGGCGGACATCTCGACGAGCTGCTCCCCGAGACTAACGAGCGTCGCCCGCGCGCGATCGTCAGCCGGCAGCGCATCGCGGGCGGCTCTGACCTCCATACCGGTCGCGGTCAGGTGCTGCCCCACGCCGTCGTGCAACTCCCGCTCGATGCGCATGAAGGCGTCGTCGACCTCGGCCATCAGGCGCGATCGAGAGGCATCAAGCTCGGCGCAACGTTGGGCACTGCCGACCGCCACTGACGCGATCTCGACCAGGCCGATCGCAGGGTCGAGGCATGAACGCGGAAATTGCGCCTGCTCCGAACACAACACAGCCGTGCCCCACAGGCCGCGAGCCGTGGTTACCGGGACAGCGGCGCAGGACCTGACCGTGCCGCCGTCGAAGCAGGTCGAGACCACCTCCGGGGTCATGGCCAGGTCGTCGCAGATCTCGACTTCGCCGGACGCCAGCGAAAGGCGAGTCATCCCCGTGATCGAGCCGTCGGGGTTCGCCCGGACGGCTTCCACTCGGGCAACGCCGGGAAGGCGGACCAGCTGACGGATGAGCACCATGATTGCGAGGTCCTCAGCCGCGTCCATGTCGTCACCACGGTCCCTTCGCGCCAGGCACTAGGGCGCCGGGCGCTTTGTCACACGCCTGCTAGTTTCGCACGCTGGATGGAAGTGAGTCAGCGCCGGTCCCTGCGCTGACACAAGCGGCGCAACGACCCTACCGGCTAGCCAGCACGCGGAAATGCGCACTGGCGTCGATGCCGGGGGCGCGCCCGCGGGCGGATAGTCGAAATCGTGAACACCCAGGAAGTCATCGACCGCGACGCGCCGACTCGCCGGGAACGGCGGCATTCGGCCGTGGACGGCAAGGCCAGCTACTGAGCCCGCAACCGAAGGAATCAGCCATGACGACCGCGACTGCACGCCCCGCCCTGGACCCCGAACTCCAGGGCCTCCTGTCCTCCATGCCTGATACGCCTCCTCTGAGCGAGGAGACGCTCGAGACCATCCGCCCGTACGCCACCCAGCCCGTCGAAACGGCTCTAGGCGGCCGCGCCGTCGCCAGCCAGGAGATCTCGATCCCTAGCTTCGACGGCGCCCAGATCGTCCTCACCATCCTCAGTCCCGCTCGCGCCGGCCCCAGCGCCGGCGACGCGCCCTGCGTGTACTGGGCCCACGGCGGTGGGATGGTCATGGGCGACCGCTACTCCCAGATCGACATCCCGCTCGACTGGCTCGCCAGCCTCGGCGCGGTCGTCGTCTCCGTCGACTACCGGCTCGCACCCGGCTCCTCCGGCGTGACGCTGGTCGAGGACTGCTACGCCGGCCTCGTCTGGACCGCGGAACACGCCAGCGATCTCGGCATCGACCCGGCCAGGCTCGTGATCGCCGGTACCAGTGCCGGGGGCGGCCTCGCCGCCGGCGCCACTCTCCTCGCCCGCGACCGCGAGGGACCTGCCCTTGTGGCGCAGGTCCTGATCTGTCCGATGCTCGACCACAGAAACGACACCAACTCGAGCCGCCAGTTCGACGGCCCCGCCGTCTGGTCACGCTACGCGAACGCCTTCGGGTGGAACTCGGTCCTGAAGGACATCGGCGACATGCCCGTCCCGAGCTACGTGTCGCCGGCCATCGCCGATGACCTATCCGGGCTGCCGACCGCCTACATCGACGCAGGCTCGGCCGAGGTCTTCCGAGACGAGGCCGCCACCTACGCGACCCGGATCTGGACCGCCGGTGGCCAGGCCGAGCTTCACGTCTGGGCCGGCGGATTCCACGGCTTCGACGCGCTCTTCCCGCAGGCCGCGATCTCCCAGACCGCCCGCCAGGCCCGCACCGACTGGCTCGGGCGCGTCCTAGCCGCCGACGCTGCGCTCATCACCACGGAGCCTGTCGAGTGTGCTGTGAGTTAGGAGGATCACGATGACCGACGAGAACTCGAGCGAGATCGTGCTTAGTGTCAACGGCACGAGCCACGCGCTCGCTGTCGACAACCGCAGAACGCTGCTTGATGCGTTGCGAGAAGGGCTGGGCTGCACCGGCACGAAGAAGGGCTGCGATCGCGGGCAGTGTGGCGCCTGCACGGTGCTCGTCGACGGCCGTCGTGTCGTCTCCTGCCTCACGCTGGCGGTGTCTGCCGATGGTGCGGTAGTGACGACGATCGAAGGCCTGGCCGACGATGGCGAACTGCATCCCCTTCAGCAGGCGTTCGTGCGCCTGGACGGATTCCAGTGCGGTTACTGCACGCCCGGGCAGATCTGCTCGATCGTGGGCATGATGGACGAGCACGCCGCCGGCTGGCCGAGCGCGGTCACTGCTGACGTCTCGCGCGACGCGTCGAAGCGCGCCTTGGACGAGGCCGAGGTGCGTGAGCGCCTGAGCGGGAACCTGTGCCGCTGCGGGGCACATCCGTCCATCGTGCGGGCGGCGCTGGAGATCGCGGCCCGTGAGGGGGGCGCGCGATGAAGGAGTTCGGCTACCAACGGCCGACGCGGGTCCGGGATGCGCTGAACGCGGTCGCGGATACCGGTGGCGCACGGTTCCTGGCGGGCGGCACCAATCTGGTCGATCTGATGAAGGTCGGCGTCGAGGCGCCCAGCCGGCTCGTCGACGTGCGATTTCTCGGGCTGGACGGGATTCTCCCGGCGCCGGACGGTGGACTGGTCATCGGCGCGGCCACCACCAACAGCGACGTCGCGGCTCATCCCGGCATACGGCGCAACTTCCCGGCCCTCAGCCAGGCGATCCTGGCGGGTGCCTCGGGCCAGCTGCGGAACATGGCGACGACGGGCGGCAACCTGCTGCAGCGGACCCGGTGTCCCTACTTCGCCGACCCGTCCGAGCGATGCAACAAGCGAGCGCCCGGCAGCGGGTGCGCCGCGATCGAGGGCGCGCACCACAATCACGCCATCTTCGACTGGTCGGACCAATGTGCGGCCACCCAGCCGTCAGACATGGCAGTAGCCCTGGCGGCCTTCGACGCGGTCGTCCAGTTCGAGACGCTCGATGGTCCTGGTGAGCTACCGCTGTCGGGGTTCTATGTTCCGGTGGCCGATGCGCCGCACCTGGAAACGGCGCTGCCTCCGCACGCATTGATCACAGCGGTCGCGCTGCCGAAGTCAGCCATTGCCGCGAACTCCCGGTACCGCAAGGTGCGAGAACGCGCCTCCTACGCATTCGCCACCGTGTCCGTGGCCGCCGCGCTGGAGGTCAGAGACGGTCTCGTTCGCGGAGCGCGCATCGGTCTGGGAGGCGTCGCGGCGCGCCCGTGGCGTGCTCGAGCCGCTGAGTCTGCGCTTCAGGGAGCGCCGGCTACCGGCGAGAGCTTCCGCCAGGCGGCCGACGCGGAGCTGGCAGCCGCGCGACCCCTGCCGGGGAACGGCTACAAGGTGGCCTTGGCCCGCAACCTGATCGAGGCCGTACTCACTGATCTCGTCGGTCTGTCCGACGACCCACGCGGCGCGCAGTCCCGGGAGGTGCATCGATGAACGACGCGTCTGCAGTTGTGCTTTCGAGCACGACGACCGGGATCGCCACGCCCGTTCCCGTGGCATCACCGCCAGATAGCCCGAGCACCCAGGCCGTCGGAGTGCCACGCCCGAGAGTGGAAGGAGGCGCCAAGGTCAGCGGGACTGCACGCTACGCCGCGGACGAGCCGATCGACGGCCTGGCCCACGGCACGATGGTCCTCGCAACCGTGTCCCGCGGCCGGGTCAGCGACATCGATGCCTCGGTCGCACTCGCAATGCCCGGCGTCCTTGGCGTCATTGACCATTCCAACGCACCGCGCCTCAACCCGGAGGCAGGCAACTACTTCGGGCCGGACGCTGGACTGCTCCTATTGCAGAATGACGTGATCCCGTTCGCCGGCTGGCCGATCGCGCTCGTGCTGGCCCGGACGCCGGAAACGGCCCAGGCGGCAGCCGACTCCGTACAGGCGACCTATCAGGCGGAACCTCACGACACGACGTTCTCGGCCGCCCATCCCGGCGCCCGCCCCGCACTGACCATCTTCGGAGAGGACGCGAACGTCGGAGACGTGGACGCCCAACTGGCCGCGGCCGACGTCGTGGTTGACGAGCGGTACCGCACACCCGAGGAGCACTGCGGCGCCATGGAACTCCACTCCGCCACTGCATGGTGGGAGGGCGACCGGCTGCAGGCCTTCGACTCCAACCAGGGTCCGTCCACGGTGGCCGCCGTGCTCGCGACCCTGTTCTCGCTGCCGCTGGACCGGATCCGGATTCGCTCCGAGCACGTCGGCGGCGGCTTCGGCTCCAAGGGCCTGTGCGGGCCGCAACTAGTGCTCGCCGTCATGGGCAGCGTGCGCTTCGGCCGTCCGGTGCGGGTCACCCTGACCAGGAATCAGGTCTTCCTGCTGACCCCGCCCCGGCCAGCCACCGACCAACGGGTGCGGATCGGCGCGACCGCAGACGGGAGGCTTACCGCAATCGACCATCAGGCCGTCTTCTCGCTGTCGAGGCTCGGCGAGTACGTCGAGAACTGCACGGAGATGACGAAGACGATGTACGCCGCGCCGGCGGTCCGGACCGAGCTATCGGCGATCCCGCTGGACGTCCTCCCGCCCAACTCGGTCCGCGGTCCCGGCATGACGCCCGGTTCCTTCGCGCTGGAGTCCGCCATGGACGAGTCGGCAGAGCGTCTGGCAATCGATCCGGTCGAGTTCCGGCTGCGCAACGAACCGTCCGTCGGACCGGTGTCGGGCCTGCCGTACAGCAGCCCGAACCTTCCCGCCTGCCTGCACGAAGGCGCCCGCAGGTTCAACTGGGCCGCTCGCGATCCCCGACCCCGGCGACGACGTGAAGGCCACCTGCTCATCGGCACCGGAGTGGCCGCCGCCAACTTCAGCACCGGCGCGCTTCCCTCGTCGGCCGCCATCACGGCCGAAGCCGACGGGACGTTCTCGGTGCTGATCGGTGCGAGCGACATCGGCACCGGCGCGCGCACGGCGCTGATCGCACTCGCAGCCGACGCGCTGGCAGTTCCCACAGAGCTGATCCGAATACGCATCGCGGACACCGATTTCGGGCCCGCCTGGGCGGCCGGCGGCTCGCGGGGCACCACCTCGTGGGCGTGGGCGATCTCGGAGGCCGCAGCCAAGCTGCGCGGCGAGTTCGCGGACGCACCCCGACCGGTGACGGCTACCGCCGACACGACGGACCTGGTGTTCAAACTGCCGCCCATGGAGCGTCACGCCTACAGCTCGATCTTCTCTGAGGTCACCGTGGATCCCGCGACCGGAGAGGTACGGATGCGTCGACTGCTGGGAATCTTCGCGATCGGCCGAGTGGTGAACCCGCTCACGGCGCGCAGCCAGGCGGTCGGGGGGATGATCATGGGGCTGTCCATCGCGCTGCACGAGGAGAGCATGCGCGACGCGGTGTCCGGTCGACACGTCAACGCGGACTTCGCTGGCTATCACATCGCCGTGCACGCGGACGTACCGGAAGTTGAGGCGGACTTCGTGCCCGACTACGAACCCGGCGACCCGTGGGGGATCAAGGGCGTCGGAGAGATCGGCACGGTCGCCACCGCGGCATCCATCGCCAACGCGGTCTGGCATGCCACAGGGGTGCGTCAGCGGACGCTACCCATTCGGCTCGATCGGGTCCTCGAGGAGAACCCTTGGACTCACTCGTCCGAGCACGCGTAGACACCCGAACCGGCGAGGAGCGCGCGTGCGCAACGAACTCCGCGAGAGCCGAGGCGGCGGGACCGGGAGAACCCGTCAGTGTCGCCACCATCGTCGCGACGTCCCGGGTCGCCCCGGGCTGTCGGGGGCGCCGACGCTAGCCGGCCAACAGATGAAGTGTCGGGCCGGTGCCAGGAGGCTGCTCGTTAGTCAGCCTGAGTCACTGCGTCGGGTGATACGCCAAGCGTTCTAAGAAATGGAAGATACACCTGATGGCGCGTCAAAACCTGGCGTGTGAAACCGAAAGAGGAGGAACCGTGGCCCACTACCCCAACATCAGCGATCACGGACTGATCGGTGACCTGCAAAGCGCCGCGCTGGTGACGACGGACGGCTCGGTGGACTGGTTCTGCTGCCCGCGCTTCGACTCGCCCAGCGTGTTCGCGTCGCTGCTCGACGCGGACCACGGCGGCTACTTCCGCATCGCCCCCGACCGCCAGGATTACGTGAGCAAGCAGCTCTACTTCCCGGACACGGCGATCCTGATCACCCGGTTCATAACGCCGGACGGGGTGGGCGAAGTGCACGACTTCATGCCGGTCATCACCGGCGCGGCGACGGACCGGCACCGGCTGGTACGGCAGCTGCGCGTGGTCCGCGGCACGATGCGGTTCGTGGTAGACATCCAACCCGCGTTCGACTACGCCAGGCAACCGCACAAGGTGGACCTGTCCGAGGGCGGCGCGGCGTTCGAGGCGGACGGAATGGAGCTGACGCTGCACTGGGCCCGCCCGGCAGACGTCGCGTCGCGGGACCCGCGCAACACGATCGAGCGGCACGGTGAAGGGGTACGCGCGACGGCCACGCTGCGGGCCGGCCAGAGCGCCGGAATGGTTCTCGAGTCGATGGGCGGCCAGCCGCGGCTGATGGCGCCCGAGGAGATCCAGCGACTCGAACAAGAAACCGGGGACTTCTGGCGTACCTGGGTGCACCGGTCGACCTACACCGGCCGTTGGCGCGACGTGGTGGCGCGGTCGGCGATGACCCTCAAGCTGATGATCTACGCGCCCACCGGCGCACCGATCGCCGCCCCGACCACCGGACTGCCGGAGCAGGCCGGAGGCGAGCGCAACTGGGACTACCGCTACACCTGGATCCGTGACAGCTCGTTCTCGCTGTACGCGCTGCTCGGCCTCGGCTATGTCGAGGAGGCCAGGGCCTTCGGCGGCTGGCTGCGCAACCGCATCGATGAGGCCGAGCCCGGCACCGCCCACCCGCTGAAGATCATGTACCGGGTCGACGGGAGCTCCGACCTGACCGAGGAGACCCTCGACCACTTCGAGGGCTGGCGCGGCTCGCGGCCGGTCCGGGTCGGCAACGGCGCGGCCGACCAGCTCCAGCTCGACATCTACGGCGAGCTGCTCGACGCCGCGTACCTGGCCGACGTCAACGGCCTCCAGGTGTGCGCCGAGGGCTGGGAGCAGACATCGGAGCTGGTCGACTGGCTGTGCGACCACTGGGACCAGCCCGACGAGGGCATCTGGGAGACGCGCGGCGGGCGCAAGGACCTCACCTACGGGCGGTTCCAGAGCTGGGTGGCGTTCGACCGGGCCATCCGGATAGCCGCCCACCGGGGCCGCCCGGCGAACCTGGCTCGGTGGACCCTAGCGCGGGACACGGTCTACAAGCAGATCATGTCCCGCGCCTGGAACCCGAAGGTCGGCGTCTTCACCCAGCACTACACCACCGAGGTCCTCGACGCCTCGCTGCTGATGATGCCGCTGCAGGGGTTCATCGCCCCGGACGACCCTAGGTGGCTGACCACGCTCAACGCGATGGACAAGGAGCTGGTATCGGACAGCCTCGTCTACCGCTACAACCCGAGCGCGTCGCCGGACGGTCTGGCCGGCGACGAGGGCACCTTCTCACTGTGCACCTTCTGGTACGTCGACGCGCTCGCGCGCGCCGGGCGGCTCGACGACGCGCGGCTGACCTTCGAGAAGATGCACACCTACGCCAACCACCTCGGCCTGTACTCCGAGGAGATCAGCAGCACCGCCGAGCAGCTCGGCAACTTCCCGCAGGCGTTCAGCCACCTGGCGCTGATCAGCGCCGCCGTCAACCTCGACTACCAGCTCGACCACGGTTCCAACTCGCTCAGCCCAGTGATCGCACGGGTTACGTGAGTCCTAACTGATCCGCTACGCGCGAGCTAGTCGATCTCGCCGCGCTCGGCGACTGGCTGGCCGAACGCACGGCGCAATTTCTGACGCCGTTACCTGGAGACGGTGCCCAGCCTGCCGCGGACACCGGCGACCGGACGGGTGCTGAAGTCTAGCCTGCGCAGCCGGCCGGCCGGCCGGACCCCCTGGGACCGCTCCGCGTAACGCCGACACCTTCCCTGAAAGCGACTCGACATGATCGTGATCATCACAACGACGACGGTGGAAATACCAGAAGAAAGGGACCGTCTGCTCAGCGCACTCGCCAAAGCCACGCCGCCGACCCTGCGGGAACCTGGCGTACTGGAGTACCGCAGTTCGATGGCTCCCAACGATCCTTCCGTCGTGCACGCGGTGGAGATCTACGCCTCGGAGGACGCCGTCCTCGCCCATCTCCGGTCCGATCACATGGCAGTACTTCTCGACGAGATCTCAGACATCAGGTCCGAGATCTCGGGGAAGGGATATCGCGGTGAGCTGGAGCCCTTCGACGTGAGTGCCCCGCTGAACCAGGCCGCTCTCGGCGGGAATCCCGACGGCAGCGGCATGTCACTCTCCGATCACACGTGACGAGGTGATGGACTCGGTTGGCACTGAACGCCGAATGCCCTGGTCCAATTTGATCGCCTACGATCCGTTCAGTGCGGGCTTCGAGAGGGGGGAGCATCAGGCGAGTATCGAAGAGATCCGCAGGCTGATCACCACTCACGCCCACAAGGAAGACCTCGGGCTTCCCAGGGTTCTAATCAACAAGATCACCGACCCAACGCAACCAACTCCGGCTATGGCCGAGCCAGTTCTCGCGTTCTCGATGCAGGGTGCGAAACGCATCGCGCTCGCCAACAGCGTCTACGACCAGGTGCCCGGGACGTAACTTGGTGATCTTCCCGATCGTGCCGGTCGCCTCGAACACCTCGTCCACGGTGCCGAAGCCGCCCGGAGCACCACGAGCGCCTGCGAGTTACTTGATGAAGACGGTCTTGCGGACGAAGATGATCGGCCGTCGCGGAGGGTCGATGGCGCCACGGGGCCACGCTCATGCCCACTCGATGACTTCGCCCCCCGCCACGATTCAGGTGTGGTCGGGAGGCCCAGAGACCAGAGCCAAACCACGCGCCGACGACCTCAAGCTTCGCCACACCCAGCGCGACGTCTGCAGACTCCCGCAGCGCTCTGCCCAAGCCGATCAATATGCCGGGGCTAGCGGGATTCGGGCAGTCTGTTGAGATGGAAACAGGAGGAGAACAGGCGTGCTGTGCACGAGCGATCCCGTCCCATCCCCGCCGATCCCGCTAGATCCCGGATGCCTGGGCCAACGACAGCGCTGAGCGAACTAACGGCACCGTCTTCCAAGGTGACACCGGTCTTCAAAACCAGTGGGCGGCGTGCCGCGCCGCCGGCGGGTTCGATTCCCGTCCGCCTCCGCCAGATGCTCTAGAGACTGACGAGGGACGCGTAGTCTTAGATGATGCTGGCTGACTCCTTCGGACGCGTGGCGACGGACCTGCGGGTATCGCTGACGGACCGCTGCAACCTGCGGTGCGCCTACTGCATGCCGCCCGAGGGCCTGGACTGGCTGCCGGCGCCCGAGGTGCTCACCGGCGATGAGATCGTGCGGCTGATCAGGATCGGCGTGTCGATGCTGGGCATCAGGGAGGTCAGGTTCACTGGCGGCGAGCCGCTGCTGCGGCGCGACCTGGAGTCGATCGTGGCCCGCACCGCGGCGCTTGAGCCGCGGCCGGACATCTCGCTGACCACCAACGGGATCGGGCTCGCGCGACGGGCGCAGCGGCTGCGCGCGGTCGGCCTGGACCGGATCAACGTGTCACTGGACACGCTGCGCCCCGAGGTGTTCAGGAAGCTGGCCAGGCGCGACCGGCTGCCCGACGTGCTCGACGGCCTGGCTGCCTCGGCCGCGGCGGGGCTGACCCCGGTCAAGGTGAACGCGGTCCTGATGCGCGGCCTGAACGACGACCAGGCGGTGCCGCTGCTGCGGTACTGCCTGGAGCGCGGGTACGAGCTGCGGTTCATCGAGCAGATGCCGCTGGACGCCCAGCACGGCTGGAAGCGCGCCGAGATGGTGACGGCGGACGAGATCTTCGCGGCGCTGTCGGCGGCGTTCACGCTGACCCCCGATGACACGCGGGCCCGCGGCGCGGCGCCGGCCGAGACGTTCCTCGTGGACGGCGGCCCGGCCCGGGTGGGCGTGATCGCGTCGGTCACCCGCCCGTTCTGCGGCTCGTGCGACCGGGTGCGGCTGACCGCGGACGGCCAGGTGCGCAACTGCCTGTTCGCGCGCGAGGAAAGCGACCTGCGGGCGGCGCTGCGGTCGGACGCGACCGACGCGGAAATCGCGTCCAGGTGGGAGGCCGCCGTGGCGGTGAAGCTGCCGGGCCATGGCATCAACGACCCGTCGTTCCTGCAACCTGACCGCCCGATGTCCGCGATCGGCGGTTAGCGCGGCTTCCCCCGCGGAGCTCTGGACTGAGTCAGCGCGCCGGCCCGGGCCGGTAACTCGGCCCGTGCGCGTCCTCGCAGTGCGCGGGATCGTCAGATTCTCCGGCGCGCTCGCCATCGGACGAGTCGGGCATGTGGTCGACCTGCAATGTCGCGTGCGTGATGCCGTGCCGGGCGAGCAGCGCCTCGAGGTCCGCGCGGACGGCGTGGCAGTCTTCTCCCGGGGCGACGAGCACGTGCGCGGACGCCGCGGGCATGCCCGACGTGATCTCCCAGACGTGCAGGTCGTGCACCTCGGCCACGTGCGGGCGCGCGGCCATGGCCGCGCCGACCGCGGCCGGGTCGAGGCCGGCCGGCGCCGCCTCGAGGAAGATCCGCCCCGACGCGCGGATCAGCTCGGCTCCCGCCCGCAGCATCAGCCCGACCACGACCAGCGTGGCGATCGCGTCGGCGCGGTCGAACCCGGTTGTGATCACCACCACGGCGGCCACCGCGGTCGCCGCGAACGCGTACAAGTCGGTCACGATGTGCGCGGCCGCGCCCTCCACGTTGAGGCTGCGCCTGGTCATCGAACCGCGCGAGCGTGCGATCATCCAGCTCGCGGCGAGGTTGACGCACATCCCGGCGAGCGCGACCCCGAGCACCAGCCCGCCCGTCACCGGCTGCGGCATTATTAGCCTGCGGACCGCCTCGTACGCGAGCCAGACGGCTAGCAGCACCAGCGTGATGCCGTTGGCCTGCGCGGACAGGATTTCCGTGCGACGCAGTCCGTACGTGTACCCGCCGCGCGGCGGCCGCGCCGCGATCTTGGCCGCGATCAGGACGAGCGCGATGGACGCGGCGTCGGTGAGCATGTGCGCGGCGTCGGAGATCAGCGCGAGGGAGTGGGCGATCACCCCGGCGACGACCTCGCCGGCCATGAACGCCACGATCAGCGCTCCCGCCGCGATCAGCCAGCGGCCATCGGCGTCCTGGCCGAGGCCGTGCCGCTGGCCCAGACCGTGCCCGTGACCGTGGTCCTGGTGTCGCATGCGCATCCCTGCAGCTTATTTACCCGGAAATTCGCTGTATACGGCTATCGGCCTCGGTCACGGCGCGGACCAGCACGTTCGGCTCCGGCGTCAGCCCCGCGAGCACGTCATCCGCCGACCGCAGCCCGGCCCTGTCGGTCAGCGTCTTCTCGTTGGTGACCCACTCGCCGCGCCCGGCGAGCACCCCGTGCGCGGCCTGAACGAAAGCGAGCCCGATCGCGCCCGCGGTGTCGGTCAGGTGACCGCGGGCCGCGTGCGCCCCGCGAGCGTAGTCGAGGGTGTGCCGCGCGTCCGCCAGCCAGCGGTCGTGCGCGCTTTCCCGCAGCTTGTCCGGGTAGCCGCCGGGGGAGGGCAGCGCACCATAGAGCACGACACGCACCGCGAGCTCGGCGACCACGATGTAGCTCGGCACCCCCGCCAGGTGGAACATCAGCCGCTCGACCCTGAACCGCCCCTCGCGCGCCTCGGCGAGCTCGTGCTCGACGTCGTCCAGGTCCCGGTAGTGGACGTCCACCCTTCGACCCTGCGCCCGCAGCCACGCGCCGCCGTTGAATACCCCGCCGCCCCACCCCCCGACCGGGAAGATCTCACCAGGCCAGCCGAGTTCCCGCAGCTCCCCGGGGTCGAACCGGCCGCGGTAGTACACCGAGAAGTCCCAGTCACTGTCCGGCCGGTGGGTGCCCGCCGCCCGTGATCCGCCCAGCGAGACCGCCGTCACTCCGCTGATCCCGCTCAGGTGCCGCGCGACGTACTGACCGAACTCCGCATCGTCGACCGCGCCCGCCAGCATAGCTAGGGCGGATTTCCCGCCCAGATCCGTAAGACCTATAACGCTCTGAAGCGTGCACGTCGCAGATCACGCAACACTAACGTCCCTGTCGGGCAAGTCCGCATCCTCCAGACACAGGCGAGGACGATTGATGACTGAAGAATCCTGTTGGACCGGAGCCGCCTGCCGCCGTGGCGTGCTCCTGGCAGCGGGAGCGGGAATCGCGGGAGTCGCGGTGGCGCTCGCCGGATGCAGCACCGCGCCGGTGCCGTACGACGCGAATGAAGAGGGAGTGGCACCGGGCTCGGAGGTCGTGCCGTCGGCGACGGGTCAGGCTTCGGCTGGCCAGGCCGGCGGGGGCCAGGCCGGCGGGGGCCAGCCCGTGGCGGCCGACGGCGGTGCCGCGATGGGAACGCTGCTCGGCTTGGTCACCGACATCCCGGTCGGTGGCGGCACCATCTACACGAGCGAGAAGATCGTCGTCACCCAGCCCGTCAAGGGCGTGTTCAAGGCATTCAGCGCCGTGTGCACCCACGTCGGCTGCATCTGCAACAAGGTCGCGAACGGCACCATCGACTGCCCGTGCCATGGCAGTGAGTTCAAGATCACCGACGGCGCGGTCGTCACCGGCCCGGCCCCCTCGCCGCTGCCCGCCCGCACGATCACTGTCTCCGACGGCAAGATCCTGCTGCAATGACGGGCCCAAGGCGCGCGACGCCCTGACCGGGCCGCGCACGAGCCCCGGCGGCCCGCATTCCCCCCCGCACCGCCGGGGCTCCTTATAGCCGGGGCTCCCTTATCACGGTTGTGTGGCAGGATTGCGGGGGTGGGCTCGCTAATGCTGCTGGACACCGCGTCGCTGTACTACCGGGCGTTCTACGGGATGCCCGAGACGGTGACGGCGCCTGACGGCACGCCGGTGAACGCGGTCCGCGGTCTGCTCGACACGATCACCCGGCTGGTCAACGACGTCCGGCCGGGGCGGCTTGTCGCGTGCCTGGACGCGGACTGGCGTCCGGAGTTCCGGGTCGCCGCCATCCCGTCGTACAAGGCGCACCGCGCGGAGCCAGACGGGTCCGAGCAGACGCCGCCCGGCCTGGCCGTGCAGATCCCGATGGTCACCCAGGTGCTCGAGGCGGCCGGGGTCGCCATCGCGGAGCACGCCGGTTACGAGGCTGACGACGTGATCGCGACGCTCGCCGTCCGTGCCACAACCCCGGTCGACGTGGTGACCGGCGACCGCGACCTGTTCCAGCTTGTCGACGACGCCAGCGGCGTCCGCGTCCTCTACACGGTGCGCGGTCTGGGCAACATCGGCGCCATCGACGAGGCGGAAGTCACGAAGAAATACGGGATTCCCGGCCGGGCGTACGCCGACTTCGCGGTCCTGCGCGGGGACCCGAGTGACGGGCTGCCTGGCGTGCCGGGCATTGGGGAGAAGACCGCGGCGACGCTGATCAACGCGTTCGGCAGCGTCGACGGGATCAAGCAAGCGCTCGACCTCGGGCACGGCGGCTTCCCCGGCGGCACCCGCAAGAAGCTTGAGGCCGCGCGCGACTACCTCGACGTGGCGCCCACGGTCGTCTTGACCGCCACGGACGTTCCGCTGCCCGACGTCGACGGCACGCTGCCGCTCAGCCCGCCAGATCCCGGGCTGCTGACCGAGATCGGCGCGGCGCTGGGACTCGGGTCCTCGCTGACCCGCTTCCGCGCCGCGGTGACCAAGGGAGATTCGTCATGACCACAAACGCCGCCCTGTACCCGGCCGAGCGGCTGACCGTTGTCGCCGCCGCGGTCCGCGAGGCGGGCCTGTCCGCGCTGCTGCTGACGCCCGGGCCCGACCTTCGGTACGTGACCGGCTATGACGCCAAGCAGCTCGAGCGGCTCACCTGCCTGGCGGTCCCGGCCGTCGGCGACCCCTTCCTCCTCGTGCCACGGCTTGAGCTCGCCGCGGCCCAGGCCTCGCCCGCGTCCGGCCTGGGGATAGAGACGGTGGCCTGGGGAGAAACCGAGTCTCCGTTCGGGATAATGAAAGAACGCCTCGGCCCGCTCGGCTCAGTCGCTCTTTCCGACCGGATGTGGGCGCTGCATGTGCTCCAGTTCCGCGACGCCTTCCCTGCGGCCAGGCAGGAACTCGCCAGCACCGTCCTTTCGCCGCTGCGGATACGCAAGACGCCGGCCGAGGTCAGCGCGCTGCGCGAGGCGGGCGAGGCGATCGACCGGGTGCACGCCCAGGTGCCGGGGTGGCTGCGGGCCGGCCGCACCGAACGCGAGGTCGGCGCCAGGATCGCCGAGGCCATCCTGGCGCAGGGGCACGTCCAGGTGGACTTCGTGATCGTCGCCTCCGGGCCGAACGCCGCCAGCCCGCACCATGACGTCTCGGACCGGGTCCTCGGCGACGGCGACGTCGTGGTGGTCGACATCGGCGGCACGATGCCGTCGGGGTACTGCTCGGACTGCACCCGTATGTACGCGATCGGCCGGCCGCCCGCCGACTTCGCCGCCTACTACGAGGTCCTGCGGGAGGCGCAGGAAAGCGCCTGCGAGGCGGTCCGGCCCGCGGTCACCGCCGAGGCGGTCGACCGGGCCGCGCGGGACATCATCGCGAAAGCCGGCTACGGCGACTGGTTCATCCACCGCACCGGCCACGGCATCGGTCTGGAATCCCACGAGGATCCCTACATCGTCGAGGGGAACACCACCGAACTAGCGCCAGGGATGGCGTTCTCCGTCGAGCCGGGCATCTACCCGGGACCGCATGGCGCGCGCATCGAGGACATCCTGGTCTGCACCGCCGCCGGGCACGAGCGGCTGAACAACGCGCCCAGGGACCTGGTGATCGTCTAGCCGGCCGCCGCCGGGGCCGGGCTAGCGGTCCGTGCCATCGCCCCGCTGCTGATCGGCCAGGAACTGCTCGAACTGCGCGGCGAGTTCCTCGGCCGTCGGCATCTCCTCGCCGTCGGCGAGCAAGTCGCCGCTGCCCTCGGCCTCGAGGGCCGCGTCGTACTGTTCCTCCAGGCCGTGCACCAGGTCGGCGACCTCGGTGGACTCGGCGACCTGCCGGTCGATCAGCGTGTTCGTCCGGTCGGCGGCCTCGCGAAGTTCGAGCGCCGGCAGGTCAAGACCGGTCGCCTCGCATACCGAGTCGAGCAGGGTCAGCGCCGCGGTCGGGTAGGCGGCCTGCGAGAGGTAGTGCGGCACCTGCACCGCGAAGCCTATCGAGTCCCTGCCCACCTCCGCGAACCGCAGCTCGAGCAGCGCGGACGCGCTGGCCGGGACCTGCAGCTTGCTCGGCATCGGAACGCGGCTGGTCACCAGCCCGGCGCGGTTGGCGTGGGCGAGCACGCCGAGCGGCCGGGTATGCGGGATGCCCATCGGGATGCCCAGGTATGTGACCACCGGGCCGACGCCGAGCCGGTCGGCGATCGACCGGGTGGCCGCGATGAACAGCTCCCACTCGTGGTCAGGCTCCGGCCCGGTCAGCAGCAGGAACTGCTTGCCCTTGGCGTCGGTGACCAGGTACACCTCAAGCCGCGGCCGCTCGTAGCTGTCCCAGTGGTCCTTGTCGAAGGTCATCAGGGGCCGCCGGGACCGATAGTCGAGCAGCCGGTCGGTGTTGAATGTGGCGACCGTCTGGTGCTCGAAGACCTCAAGCAGGTGCTCGGTCAGCAGCCGGCCCGCCGCGCCGGCGTCCATGAACCCTTCCAGATGAACGAGCATGGCCGCGCCAGCCACATCTGGCGTCGCGAGGTCGAGTTCGTAGAGTTCTTCCGGCTGCTCCATGCTTACAGTCTCCCACCACGTATCACCGTCTTTGGCCCTCCAACGTATCTGCGAGCGAGATCCATCCCGCGAGATAATGACGTCACGGTTTTGTTCGTTTCACGTTAAGTTGTCACGGTGGAAGAGATCGACCGCAGGATCGTGTCCTTGCTGTCCCGCAACGGACGCATGAGCTTCACGGAACTCGCCAGGCAGGCAGGCCTTTCTGTGTCGGCGGTACACCAGCGCGTGCGCAGGCTGGAGACAGACGGTGTGATCACCGGTTACGTCGCGCTGTGTGACCCCGAGGTGATCGGTCTTCCGCTCACGGCGTTCGTCTCGATAAAGCCGTTCGACCCCGCCGCGCCCGACGACATGCCGCAGCGACTGCGCCATCTCACCGCGATCGAGGCCTGCCACAGCGTGGCGGGCGACGAGAACTACATCCTCAAGGTCCGGGTCGCCTCTCCGGGGGCACTGGAGGAATTGCTGCAGCAGATCCGCAGCGTCGCCAACGTGTCCACCCGCACGACGATCGTGCTCAGCACGCCGTACGAGAACCGCCCGCCGGGGATTTAACGAGGCTTTCATCCCGAACGGAGGCGTTACTTCGCCTCGTCCCTCGGACGAAGACCGTCGAGCATGATCGACAGCAGCCGGTCGGTGTCCTCCGGGGCCTGTTCGGTGCTGACGACGATGCCGTGGACTAGCCGCAGCACGTCATGCGGCGTGATGTCGGACCGCAGCACGCCGGCCAGCTGCGCGTGGTTCAGCAGCCGCTCCGCGGCGTCGCGCATCGCCATCCAGCAGCCGGACATCAGCTCGGAGTCCTTACCAAGGCCGGCGATCAGCGAGCCGGAGAGACCCCGCTTGGTGACCAGGTAACCGGCCAGTGCCCGGATCCAGCCGGCGAACGCCTGCTCGGGGGTCGCGGTCGCGATGAGCTCGTCCGCGGTCGCGCAGACGGACTGCACCTGGCTGCGGTACACCGCCGCCTGCAGGTCCAGCCGGGTGGGGAAGTGCCGGTACAGCGTGCCGATCCCGACGCCCGCGCGGCGCGCGATGTCGTCGAGCGGCGCGTCCGCGCCATTCTCGGCGAACGCGACGGTCGCGGCGTCGAGCAGCTTCGCGCGGCTGCGGCGCGCGTCCGCGCGCATCTTCGCCGGCGGCTCGCCGCCCGCGACAACGCTGTCGGCCTGCTCCCCATAGGGGTCTGGGGGGGTCGTCCCCCCGGATGCGCCGACCGTGGCCAGTTCTTCTGCGGTACTCATCGTGTCAGTAAATCCATTTGCTAAGCGGAGGGTCCCTCCGTATAGTAACCGGAGTGGACCTCCGAATATTTTCTCATCGTACCTCGCGGCCCGGAGTCGCGCTCGCCATAATGCTCGGCGCGCAGCTGATGATCATCCTGGACGCGACCGTCGTCAACATCGCACTGCCCAACATCCAGTCCGGACTCCACTTCTCGCCGACCAGCCTGTCCTGGGTCATGAACGGGTACACGCTCACCTTCGGCGGGCTGCTCCTGCTCGGCGGCAGAGCCGGCGACATCCTCGGCCGCCGCCGGACGTTCATCGCCGGAATCGCGCTGTTCACGGTGGCCTCGCTGGCCGGCGGGCTGGCGACCTCGGCGAGCATGCTGCTCGCCGCCCGCGCCGCGCAGGGCGTCGGCGGCGCGCTCGCCTCGCCCGCCGTGCTGGCGCTGGTCGTCAGCGGCTTCCCTGAAGGCCGGGAGCGTACCCGGGCCCTGGCGATCTACGCCGGCGTGGTAACCGGCGGCGCGTCGCTCGGCCTCGTGCTCGGCGGCATGATCACCGAGTGGCTGTCCTGGCGCTGGGTGCTGTTCATCAACGTGCCGATCGGCCTGCTGGTGATCGCGCTGACGCCGATGTTCGTCGCCGAGACGCCGCGAGTGTCCGGCCGGTTCGACCTGACCGGCGCGGTCACGTCGATCGCGGGGGTCGTCGCGCTCGTCTACGGCTTCATCAGGGCCGCTTCTGACGGCTGGGGCAGCCCGGTGGCGCTGGCCTCGTTCGGGGCGGCGTTGGTACTGCTCGCCGGCTTCCTGCTCAACGAGTCCCGGGCCCCGCAGCCGATCACGCCGCTGCGGCTGTTCGCCGACGCGAGCCGGTCCGGGTCGTTCGCGGCGCGGCTGCTGCTCGTGGCCGGCATGATGGGCATGTTCTTCTTCCTCACCCAGTTCCTGCAGGACGTGCTCGGCTTCAGCCCGCTGAAGGCCGGCGTGGCGTTCCTGCCGATGACGATCAGCTTGTTCGGCGTCTCCCGCCTCACTCCTCGCCTGGTCCCGCGCTTCGGCCCGAAGCCGCTGATGATCGCCGGCATGATCCCGGTCATCGCCGGGATGGCGTTGCTGTCGCGTGTCTCGCCCGCCACCAGCTACTGGACCGGGGTGTTCCCGCCGATGCTGATGTTCGGGATGGGCATGGGCGTGGTGTTCGTGCCGCTGACCACGGTGTCCCTGGCAGGGGTGCGCCCGCAGGACTCCGGTGCCGCCTCCAGCATGGTCAACGTGATGCAGCAGGTCGGCGGGTCGCTGGGCCTGGCCGTGCTGGTCGCGGCCTTCGGCACGGCGACAAGGAACGCGGCCTCGTCGCCGCTGACCAGCCTGCCGACAGCCGTCCAGCACCGCGTGCTCGCCCACGGCATGTCCGACGCCTTCGCCCTCGCCGCGATCTTCGACGCGGTCGCGCTGCTCATCGTCGCCGCCGTGGTGCGCACCCGCCGCGCCGCGGTCCCGGCCGCGCCGCCGGCCGCCGTCCGCCCAGACCGCACCCCGGTCCGGGTCCCCGACGTCGACTAGCCGGGCGAAACTCGACAGCGTGGATCGGTTTCCATGACCTGGCCTGGAAACCGATCCACGCTAATCGGGAACCACGGTCAGCGGGATCGCCTTGGAGTAACGGACGCGGCCGAAGTACATCAGCTTCACCAGCAGCCACGACTGCCACCCGGGCTCGGCCGTCGCGGGGACGGCGACGGTGAACCGGACCGTCGCGTCACCGCCCGGGGCCGCTTCGACAGGCTGGGTCCACGGGGCGGTGGACTGCCAGGTGCCGATCGGGGAGATCAGCTGGACCTCGCCGCGCAGCGGCGAGGCCAGGTGGCTGGCCACCCGGACGGTCAGCTCGCCGCGCTGGCCGGGCGCCAGCCGCAGCCACGGCGTCAGCAGCTCCAGGTTCGCCTCGCCGTCCAGGGCCTGGAGGTCGGACTGCAGCCGGGAGAACAGCTCCTCAGGCGGCAGGCTGGGGTCCGGGCCGCCGGGCTCCCCGACGGTGACGAGGGCGGCGTCCTCGAGTTCCTGGCCGAGCCCGTCGCCGATCCGCGCCGCGAGGAAGAACCGTCCGGGCCGGGCCGGATCAACCGTCCGGACCGTGACGTCCCAGCTCGCGAACCCGCCGCCGGGCAGGTCATACCGCAGCAGGGTCCCGCTGGGCGCCGGCGCGTCGCCGACCTGCGCGATCAGCCCGTCCGGCACCAGGAGCTCGGCCGAGCCGGCGGCCGGTGACGGTCCGCAGGCGACGGTCAGCCGCAGCCGGCCGGTGTCGTCGCTGTCGGGACCGCCGGAACGCAGCGTGGCCCGGGTCGGCGTGAGGTGCACCGCGACGGGCATGTTGCCCGCCGGCGCCGGTCCCTTCCCGTGCAGCCAGTAGCGGCTGAACACCGGCTGCGCCGGCTCCGCGCCCAGGGTGCCCGGCGCGCCCAGGGTGCCCGGCGCGCCCGGCGCGCCGACATTCGGCAGAACGGGCGCGGGCGCCGCGCGGGCCGGCCGGACCATCACCGTGACGGTCTCGAACGGGGAGAGCACCACGTGCGCTTCCCCGTCCCGCACGCCAAGCGGCATGCCGGGCACCTGCTCGAGGATGTCGTAGCGCCAGGCGGCGTCGATGCCGTCGGCGAGCCGCAGCCGGGCGAGCGCCGGTCGTCCGTCCGTTTCCCGCAGCCGGACGGTGATCTCCCGCTCGGCGCCCGGGGCGCCCGGGCGGCCAACCGCCAGCGGATTGCCGAACGGCTTCAGCGCGGTGAGCGAGACGTTCGGGGCGCCGTCGACCGACACCCCGGCCCCGGAGGCCCCGCCCGCGCCCGCCCCGCCCGTCACCACAGCTACCAGGTCGTGGTTATAGTCCTCGGCCGCCGCGTTGAAGCCCGCTTCCCGCCAGCCCCGCCCGTCGGACGCGAGCGCGTACGAGAACGTGTGGCTCCAGTGCTGCCAGGCGAAGCTGCTGCCATCCGGCGCGGTCCGCCTTTCGCCGTCGATCCATACCCCGCTTGGCCAGCTCGAACAGGCGCGTAGCAGCGACATCCACAGCGTCCCGTCCGGCGTGACCACCGCCGAGAGGGTGCCCCGGTTGAACAAGGCCACCGTCCCGTCGGCCAGCGGCTCGTCGGGCACGGCGATCCCGTCGGCCACGTCCGCGCGCACCGACCCGGCCCCGTCGGCGAACAGTTCCGCGATCGCCTTGTCCAGGTCCCCGGACCCGGCCGGCGCGACGATCAGCACCGGCAGGTCGCGCGCTCCGCGCAGGTCCGCGTCCGGCGCGAACGCCGCCGTCCGCGGCCGGGACGCCGGCACCCACAGCCGGGCCGCCACACCGTCCGCCGCCAGCGCGGCGAGCCGCTTGGTCACTTCCGGGTCACACGCCGCGAGCACCTCGGCGGTGAACGCGTTGTCCTCAGGCCCGCCGACGGCGATCCGGAAATCGGGCAGGTTGGAGTCGACGTCGACAGACCCGTAACGCGGTCCGGCGGCGCGCGAGCAGGTCGCGGTGACGCCGGCCGCGGCGAGGCGGACGATCAGGTCCCTGATGAGCCGCCGCCCATCGTCGCCAACGAAATCGGGGGTCACGACCTCGGCCACCCCGATCGCCGCGGACACCGGACCGCCGTCGGCGGACAACAGAATCTGCGCGGTGGAGCCAAGGCCGAACCACTGGTTGGCGGGGTTTTCCAGCGTCCACCAGTTTGTCGCCGTGTCCACCTCCGGCGCGCCGAACGGCCGTCCGATCACCGCCGTCGCCGTCTGGTACACCGGCAGCCCGCCGGGCACGTCGGCGGGGAAGCGGACCCGCAGCAGCTGGTCCTTGCCCGTCCAGCCGGACACGCGGGTGCGGAACTCGACCCGGTCCGCGCCATCCCAGAGCAGCGTCTCCTGAGTGACCTCAAAATCCCTGAGCGTGAACGTCGCCACCAGCCGTGAGCCAACCGGACAGCGCTGCGCGCGCACGACGGCGGCGCGGTCCGCCGATCCCGTCCCCGGACCCTTCGGTGACAGGTGCCACGGACCCTCGCCCCAGCGCGGGTGCTTGTCGTATTCCTCCTGCAGCACCAGCTCGTTGCCGGGGCCGCGGAGCGCGCGGCGCCCGGAGCGCTTGTCGGCTATCGCGAGCGTGCCGCCGCGCGCCGGATCGGCCGTCACCAGGTAGGCCTCGTTCTCGATCGTCGCGCCGCCCGCCTCGGCCCAGCCCCCGGCGCCGGGCGCCGGGGCCACGGCCGGACGCAGCGCGTAGCGCCGGTGCCCGAGCGCGGGAACGCCGACAGCGCGGAACGTCAGCGTCACCTCGGCCAGCGACCCGTCGTCGTGCCGCCGGATACCCTCGGCCAGCGCCGGCATCACGTCGCCGTCCGGGCCGTGCACCGTGAGCCACGCGGTCCCTGGTTCGTCCAGCCGGACGGTGACCGTGGCCACGCCGTCGCGCTCACGAGCCAGCCCGTTGACCACCGTGACCGCGCGCTCGCCAGCCGAGCCGCCGCCAGCCGAGCCGCCGCCAGCCGAGCCGCCGCCAGCCGAGCCGCCGCCAGCGATGAAATCGATTGCAGCGCGCCGCGCCTCGTCTCCGCGCTGCCACGCTTCGCGCCAGCCGGCCAGCAGGTCCAGGTACACCTGGTCGGACTCGGTGCCGGTGATCGCGTCGTGGTGGGCCCCGTAGGCGAGCTGCCGCCACGCCTTGTCCAGCGACTCGGCCGGGTAGGGCGCTCCCGCCAGCCAGGCGAGCGTCGCCAGCCGCTCGCCCTCGGCGACCGCGGTCTCCGCCGCCCGCTGCGCCTGCTTGGTGTCGGCGTACGAGACGTCCTTGCCGGTATAGAGCGGGTTCATGTCCCGCGTCTGCGGCATGATCCACGCCCCGGACGAGGACGAGGAGGAGGCGGCGGAGAAGGAGGCGGCCTCGGCGCGCACCGCGTCGAAAAAGTCGCGCGGAATGGCGGTCATGAACCGGGGCCAGAGGTACTTCTCGTTCCACGACCGGTGCACGTCGGTCACCCATCGGGCCGGGATCACGTGGTCAGAGCCGACGGGCAGCAGCACGTTCTTGGTGGCGGCCACCGCGGCCAGCGAGCGGAACTGCTCATACGCCGCTTGCTCGGCCGCGGCCAGGTCCGGCGTGGTGTGCAGCGTCCACCCCGCGCCGTAGTGGTTGGCCATATAGGCGGTCAGCAGGCCGGTACCGTCCGGGGACAGCCATTCGAACTCGGCGGGGAACTGCATCCGCGTGTTGTCCTCCGGACCCCACTGGTGGAACGGCCCGCGCGCCCAGGACGACGAGGTGAGCCCGGCGCCGGCCATCAGCCCGGGGAACCCAGGATCGAACCCGAACGCGTCGAGCATCCACGCCGACCGCGGGTCCGCGCCGATGATGTCGCGCTGGAAGCCCATGCCGTAGACGGCGTTGCGGATCGTGGTCTCGGCGCTGGTCAGGTTCGTGTTGGGCTCGTTGTAGGTGCCGCCGACGAGCTCGACGCGCCCGGCGGCGATCAGGCCCCGCAGCTCCGCCCGGTCGGCGGGGAACGCGTCGAAGTACGGCTTGAGGTAGTCGATCTCGGCGAGCACGAACTTGTAGTCGCCGTCCCTGTGCGCCTTCTCGATGTGCAGCCGTACAGGTCAAACGCGGTCCTGGCGTCCGGCAGGTCGCCGTCCTCGTCGGGCAGCACCAGCCGCGACTCGGTGAACTGGCCCTGGGTGCTCCACCACACCGGGTCGTAGTGGAAGTGGCTGACCATCCACATCGTCCAGCCCGGCTCGGCCACGGTGATCCGCGCGTCCTGCTCAAAACGGCCCGCGGGTGTCTCCGCGATCACAGTGACCGGCCGGATCGTGCCAGGCGGCCCAGTGACCGCGACGGCCAGCTCATAGCCGCGGCTCTCGCCGGGTGCCGCCCCGGTTATACGGAACGGTGTCGGTGTTTGCGCCCCAGTCCCCGCAACGCGCAGGGTGGCCGGCGCCCCGGCTTCGTCTTCCTGGGTGCTCTCGACGGCGACCCGGATGACTTGCAGCGGCCGGCTGGCACTGCCCTGGAAGAGGTCGGTCGACTCCACGCCAGTGATCCGCATACCCCCATCGTCGCATGAAATGACCCCAAGCCGACCGCGCCCGCGCCGCACAGAGCCGCCCGCGGCCAAGGTTCTCGGAAGAAGTCTTCCGACGGATTTGTCAAAAGGGTTCTTTCGAGCGTAGTATTTCGAAACATGAGTTCCGAAGAAGCCGCGAACGACGGACCAGCGCCAGGCCGGCAGGCGGAGTCTCGCCTGTCCGATCCGAAGGCGATGCGCGCGCTCGCGCACCCGGTGCGGATGGCACTGCTCGAACTCCTCGGCGTTGTGGGGACGGTCACTGCCACCCAGGCGAGCGAGGTGCTCGGCGAGTCGCCCGCGAACTGTGCGTTCCACCTGCGGACGCTGGCCAAGTACGGGTTCGTCATCGAGGCCGGTGGCGGGCGCGGCCGGGAACGGCCGTGGACCGCCGCGCAGCGCTCCCTGACGATCTCGCCCAGGGACCTGAAGGACCCGCAGGCCGCGGTCGCGGCCGACGCGCTGAGCCACGTCTGGTTCGACCGGTGGATCGACCGTGCCCGGCGAGCGTTCGCCGGCGCCGAGCCGGACCCCGCCTGGGAGGAAGCCAAGCAGTGGAGCAGGAGCGCCCGGTTCCTGACCCCGGAAGAAGCCGTGCAGGTGACGCGGGAAGTGCGGCAGATCCTCGACCGGTACCGAGATCGGGACCGTGATCCATCGCAGCGGCCCGCCGGGGCGCTGCCCGTGGAGTGCTCGTACTTCACGTTCCCGATCACGGAGTTCGCCGGCATCGGCGGCCTAGAGGAATCTCGAGATATATCTTGACAATCCAGCGATCGAGATACATCGTAAATCTAACTAGAACACAAGGAGGAACCGGCATGCACCCGGAGATCGCCAGGACCCTGGCCAAGCAGCTCAACGATGAGGCCACGCGGCACGCCGACCGGCGCCGCGACGTCTCCGCCGCGCGCGAGCGGCATCACCACACGACGAACACCCGGTCGAATCGCTACCGATTCCGCTGGCACAGGGGTCTTTAACCTGGCTCGCCGCGTCGCCGCGCGGTACTGTGGAAAACCAGGGGACATCGTTTTCCTTGTTCCCTACCAGCTGTAACAGCCGCGCGGGGTGCCGCTGGGGCGAATTCCGCGTAAAGGAGTGCCATGTCCTTGTCCGACCGGCCCGCCACATTGCGGGATGTCGCGGCCGCGGCACGGGTGCACCCAGCCACCGCCTCGCGCGCGCTGAACCCTGGAACCAGGCTCCTGGTCAGCGAGGACACCGCCCGCCGGGTCACGGAGGCGGCCCAGCGGCTCGGCTACCGGCCGAACCCGGTAGCCCGGTCGCTGCGGACCCGCCGTTCGCACACGATCGGCGTGCTGATCCCCGACCTGAACAACCCGCTGTTCCCGCCGATCGTCCGGGGCCTGGAAGACCGCCTCGCCAAGCACGGCTACGTCGCGCTGATCGGCAACACCGACCTGGACACCACGCGCGAGCAGATGGTCTTCGACCAGATGCGCGCCCGGCACGTCGACGGCTTCGTGCTGGCGACCGCTACGCTGCACAACCCGATACTGGCCGAGGCCGCCGAGGCGGACCTGCCCGTGGTGCTGATGAACCGCACCGCGCAGGGATACCCCTTCTCGTCGGTCTCGGTCGACAACGAGCAGGGGGAGCGGGCCGCCGTCGACCACCTGGCCTCGCTCGGGCACACCAGGATCGGGCATATCGCGGGCCCGCAGGACGTCTCGACCGGGGTGGCCAGGCTCCGCGGGTTCTTCGACGGCATGGACGGGCACGGCCTGACGGTGGACGACGCGCAGGTCGTGACCGCCACCGGCTACTCCATCGAGGAAGGCCTGCGCTGCGGCCGCGAGCTGCTTGAGACGAACCGCGACCTGACCGCGATCGTGGCGGCCAACGACCTGCTCGCGGTCGGCTGCTACGGCGCGCTCGACGAGCTTGGCCTGCGATGCCCCGAGGACATGTCGGTGATCGGGTTCAACGACATGCCGTTCATCGACCGGCTGCGCCCGCCGCTGTCCACGGTGCGCTTCCCGCACTACAAGCTCGGCACGGAGGCGGCCGACCTGCTGCTCGAGCGGATCGAGGACGCCGACAGCCCGGTGAAGATCCTGTACCTGGCACCGGAGCTGGTCGCCCGCGGCTCGACGGTCCCGCTGGCCGCCACGACGTCGGCGGATGACGGGCGCGACGACGAGAGCCGGCTCGCCGCGAACACGGTCCCGCTGCGCCGCGGGGTGGCGCGCCGCAAGCGGTAAGCCCCGCGTCGGCATTTATCCCCTTGCACTCGATTGCAGGCGATTAATGCCCTGATGTCCGTTCTTATCACCCCGCGCGGCAGGGCCGTGCGCGGCGTTTCTCTGACGTTCTTCTCAAGCATTGGCCCACTTCAGGCACGGCTGTGTAACGAATCGGACATTCAGGATTGACAAAGTCTTCCGGCCGGTAGCACGCTCTGGTGCAAACGATTGTGCCGCGCAATCACACGAGGACGGAATGACTGAACAAGCTGACGCGCTCCAGCTGGGCTGGCTGGGCACCGGCCGGATGGGCGCCGCGATGGTTCGCCGCCTGCTTTCCCATGGCTGCGATGTCACGGTCTACAACCGCACCGCGGCCAAGGCGGTGCCACTCGTCGAGCTTGGTGCTAGATCCGTCGGATCGATCGCGGAACTGGCGGAATGCGACATCGTCTTCACCGCTCTCGGCACCCCGGCGGACCTAATCGCCGCCCTGACCGGCCCCGAGGGGCTCATTTCCGGCAGCGGGTCACCGAAGATCGTGGTGGACTGCTCGACGGTGTCCGCGGACGCCTCGGCCATCGTCAGGGAACGGCTCGCCGAGCGCGGCACCGCGCTGCTCGCGGCGCCGGTCATGGGAAACCCCACGGTCGTTGAGGTGGGTAAGATGACCGCGGCCGTTTCAGGTCCGCGCGACGCGTTCGAGACCGCGTCGCCCTACCTGGACATGCTCGGGGCCGGGGTGACCTACGTCGGTGAAGGAGAACTGGCGCGGATCGTGAAGCTGTGCCACAACCTGTTCCTCGGCGTCATCGCCGCGTCGATGGCGGAAATCACCATGTTGGCGCAGGCCAGCGGCATCAGTCGGGAGGCTTTCCTGGCGTGCTTGAACAAAAGCGTTGTAGGCTCGCAGTTCACCCGCTACAAGACACCCGCGTACGTGAACCTGGATTTTGAGCCGACCTTTACCTCGAAGCTGCTCCGCAAGGATTTTGATCTCGGCCTTGCCGCCGCGCGGGAGCGCGAGGTTCCGATGCCCGTGGCCGCGGTCGTTCACCAGCTCATTCAGGGACTGGTCGGCCGGGGCTACGGTGAGGTCGATTTCGCCGCTTTCATCCAGCAAGAGGCGGATTCGGCTGGTATTTCCCTCGAAAGTGAGCACGCCGATGTGTCCGACGGGCTCGACCCCGAACAATCCTGATCGAGGAAGGAGGAACCAGGCGTTGAGCGGTAACCCCTCCTGGTTCTCCCGGAACGCCTTCGCCCTGAGCGCCGTCGCGGTGCTCTCGGTCAGCGTTCTGGCCGCCTGCAGCAGCAATAACGGTAGTAGCAGCAGTTCAACCACCAGCCCGAGCGCGAGCGCGAGCTCGAGCCCGAGCACCTCGGCCTCGGCGTCGTCGACGCCGATCACCATTGGCGCATCGCTTTCCCTCACCGGCGACAACTCGGTCGACGGCCAGGCGTTCGACGCCGGCTACAAGCTCTGGGCCAAGGACGTGAACGCCGCCGGCGGCATCCTCGGCCGGAAGGTCGTCCTGACGATCCTGAACGACGCCAGCTCGCCGAACCAGGTCGTGACCAACTACGAAACGCTGATCAGCACCGACCACGTCGACCTCACGTTCGGGCCGTTTTCGTCGCTGCTGACGACCCCGGCGGCGCAGGTGGCGGCCCGCAACGGCTACGCGTTCGTCGAGGGCGCCGGAGGCGCGCCAACCGTCTTCGACGCACCGTCCAACGAGGCCGACCACAACACGTTCGACGTGAGCCTGCCGGTCGCGGACGAGCTGGTGCCGTTCGTGAACTACATCGCGAGCCTGCCGGCCAGCCAGCGGGACGCGCTGACCGCGGCCTACCCGATGGCCCAGGACCCGTTCGCCGACCCGCCGGTGCAGCTGGCGCAGCAGAAGCTGCAGGCACTCGGCGTCAAGACGGTGTACTCGAACATCTTCCCCGAGGAGGTCTCTGACTACACGGCGCCGGCGGACCAGGTGGCGGCGAAGAACCCCGACATCGTGGTGCTCGGCTCCACCGATGTGCCGACCGTCCAGGCGTTCATGAAGGCGTTCGAGCAGCAGCACTACACGCCGAAGCTGTTCGTCGCCGCGGCTGGCCCGGATCAGGGCGCTTCGTTCATCTCCGCGGTCGGAGCGGGCAACGCCGCCGGCATGATGGTGCCCAACGGCTGGTACCCCGGTTACGCCGACGCGGCGAGCCAGAAGATGGTCTCCGAGTACGTGGCGCAGTACGGCGGCAACGCCTCCGGCGTCAACGCGGACGTGGCCGAGGCCTACTCGGTCGGCCAGGTGATAGACCAGGCGATCACCGCGACTGGCGGTACGGACAACCAGAAGATCATCTCCTACCTGCACAGCGGCGTCACGCTGACCACCGTCCAGGGCTCGGTGAAGTTCGACTCCCTCGGGGAGAACGGCCTCGCGGCGGCCTTCATCTTCCAGTGGAACAAGACCGGCACCGACTTCCAGCAGGTTCTCCCGGCGGGTTCCTCTGGGTCCGTCGCGATCATCGGCACCAAGCCGGCCTGGACCAGCTGACGCGACCGGCGATTCAGTCCCGCATTCAGGGACGTTTATCCGACCAGGACGGAGTGTTCATGACGCGGGAGATAACGCAGGCGATCGTTGACGGCATTCTCGTCGGGGGTGTGTACGCCCTGATGGCCGTCGGCCTGACCCTGATCTTCGGCGTGCTCGACATCATCAACATCGCCCAGGGTGTCCTGGTCATCCTGGGCGCTTACCTCAGCTACTCGCTGTCCACGAAGGCGCACATCGACCTGTTCGTCGGGCTGCTGATCACGGTGCCCGCGATGTTCGTCATCGGCGTGGTGATCCACTGGGCGTTCATCAGGCGGCTGCGCGGCACCGAGCGAACGTCGATGACGCTGCTGGTCACTTACGCCGTGGCGCTGATCGTTGAGGGCATCCTTTATAAGGTCTACGGCGCCAACAACGTGACGCTGAACGCGTCGTACACGTCGACGAGCGTGCACGTGTTCGGCTTCTACCTTCCGTGGATCTTCATCTACGGGTTCATCCTCGCGGTCGTGCTCGTCGTGGCGATCTACGCGCTGCTCTACCGGACCCGCTTCGGGCGCAGCATGCGGGCGATCATGCAGGACGAGACGGCGGCCCGGCTCGTCGGCATCGACGTCAACCGGGTGGCGGCGCTGACGTTCGGCATCGGCGTCGCGGTGACCGCGGTCGGCGGCATGTTCTTCGGCGCGACCAACGCGTTCAACGCCAACAGCGGCTACGACCTGATCTCGCGGCTGCTGGCGATCATCATCCTGGGCGGTCTCGGCAGCGTCGGCGGCGCGCTCGCCGCGTCCGTCTTCATGATCACCCTGGAGTCGGTTGTGACCGTCTGGTACCCGACCTGGGCCATCGTCGTCTTCTACGCGGCGCTCGTCCTGGTCCTGCTGATCCGCCCGACCGGGTTCTTCGGCCGTAAGGAGGTACGCGCCCAGTGAGCCCGCGAACAGTGAGCCCGCGAACAGTGAACCCGCGAACAGTGAACCGCGGACTCGCGAGCAAGCTCGGCGGGCTAGCCGTACTCGCCGCGATCGTGATCGCCTTCCCGCAGGTCTACACGAACCCCGCGATCACGAACTACGGCGTCTTCGCGCTGATCTACGTGACCGTCGCCAGCGCGTGGAACATCTTTTCCGGCAACACCGGCTACATTTCCCTCGGCCAGGCGGTGTTCTACGGCAGCGGCGCCTACGCGATGGGCATCGCGGCGCGGGACTGGCACCTCACCGGCACCACGGTCTTCGCCCTGCTGCCGCTCTGCGGGGCCGTCGGGGCCATCATCGCCGTGCCGTTCGGACTAATCGCGCTGCGAGTGCGGCGGCACACGTTCATCGTGATCACCATCGCCGTCTTCTTCATCTTCCAGCTCATGGCGTTCAACTTCTCCTTCACCGGCGGGTCGAGCGGGCTGAGCTCGCCGTTCCTGACCTGGCCGGCGTCGACCTACAACACGCCCTTCTACTACATCGCGCTCGGTTACGCCGCCGGGACGGTCGCGATCGCGTGGCTCGTCAGGCGGTCCCGGTTCGGCCTGCAGTTGCGGGCGATCAGGGACGACGAGGACCGCGCGCGCGGGCTCGGCGTCAGGGCCATGCGGGTCAAGCTCTCCGCGTTCGTCATCTCCGGCGCGATCACGGCCATGATCGGCGCCGTCTGGTTCTTCTACATCAACCAGGTCGAGCCGCAAACCGGCTTCGATCCGCTGTTCGACTTGACGATCGTGCTGATGGTGTTCCTCGGCGGCTACGGCTCGGTCGCGGGCCCCGTGCTCGGCGCGCTCATCATCGAACCGCTGACGCTCTGGCTCAATACCCAGCCCCAGTTCAGCGGCGGCGACCTGAGCGAGATCCTGCTGGGCGCGATTTTCCTCGTCGTCGTGCTCCTCATGCCGCGCGGCATCATCCCGTCCGGGGGGGAACTGATCACCAAGCTGCGCACGAGGGGCCGTCCGGCGGTTGTCCCGGCGACGACGATCGGGCCCGCCGCGGGCGACTCCGCGTCCGGCTCCGCCCCTGGCTCCGCGTCCGACCCCACCCACCCGTCCGACCCCGCCCACCCGTC
>Ga0210390_10000096_pt1 | contig 88355 bp, 91 predicted proteins | sample IncBWH11OmetaG_FD_161050 | JGI IMG/M metagenome (GOLD analysis project Ga0210390, IMG submission 161050) | Forest soil microbial communities from Barre Woods Harvard Forest LTER site, Petersham, Massachusetts, United States - Inc-BW-H-11-O ...
AAAGTAGGAATTGAGAGATTGAACCATTGAGCCATTGATTCATTGGTTCGCGTAGGAAAAGAAAGGTTTCATGACCACTGCCAAACGAGTCAAAGACAAAAAGATTCAAGCTAAGTTTAGCCAGGCACGCGACAACAAAGAAGCGAAGCCGAAGTTTTCCACACGAAGGCACAACCGCTGCCAGATTTGCGGACGTCCGCGCGCGTTTCTGCGCAAGTTCGGCATCTGCCGCTTGTGTTTCCGGGGCTTGGCGCTGCGTGGCGAAATTCCCGGAGTTTCAAAGTCGTCCTGGTAGTTGGGAAGGGCGCGGCTTCAGCCGTGCCGTAAAAGAGTGCCTAGTGACGCGGGCTTTAGCCCCCGAGGCTAGGCGGAATACGTCGCCGCAGGTTCTTCGGTGCAAAGCAAGAAATGGCCGAAGCAAACGGGCGATTGAGGAGAAGGAACGCATGAGGTTGACCGATCCGGTCGCAGATATGCTGACGCGAATTCGCAATGCGATTAGCGCCCGGCACCAGAAGGTGGATATTCCTGCCTCCAAGCTGAAGCTGGAGATTGCCCGCATCCTCAAGGAAGAGGGCTACGTCTCCAATTTCAAGGCGACGGAGGAGGAAGGGCACAAGATCCTGCGCGTCTACCTGAAATACAGCAACAACAACGAGGCGGTGATCTCGAATGTCAACCGCGTTTCGCGCCCCGGTTGCCGGGTGTATGTGCGGCGCACCGAGATTCCCCGAGTGCTGGGCGGACTCGGCATCAACATTCTCACCACGCCCCGAGGCGTGATGACCGGACGCCAGGCGCGAAAGCAGGGTCTGGGCGGCGAGTTGCTCTGCGAAGTTTGGTGAGAACAGTTTCTGGCTACTAGCTTCTGGCTTTTAGCTACGGAGATAAAGCACGGAACGGTATACGATGCGGTCCGGCTTGATTAGGACTGGAGAAATGCACTTAGCTAGAAGCTAGGAGCCAAGAGCCAAAAGCTTATGTCACGAATAGGAAAAAAACCGATCCCGCTCCCTAAGGGAGTTACGGTCAAGATCGAGGGCAACACGGTTGCGGTGCAGGGTCCAAAGGGTAAGTTGGACACACAGCTGCCCGCGGGCATTAAAGTGCAGCAACAGGACGGGCATCTGCTGGCGGTGCGCGAAAACGATTCTCAAGCCGCGCTTCATGGTCTGGCCCGCGCCCTGGTCAACAATGCTGTCGAAGGCGTCACCAAGGGATGGACACGGGACCTTGAAATCGTCGGCATCGGTTATCGCGCCGAGATGAAGGGCAAGGGCACGGTCGTGTTCAACCTGGGGTACTCGCATCCGATTGAATATCCATTGCCTTCCGGAATTGAAGCGGCCGTCGATCCCAAGCAGACCAAGCTGAGCGTGACCGGTATCGATCGCCAGAAAGTCGGCCAGGTTGCCGCCGAAATGCGCAGCCTGCGCCCGCCCGATCCGTACAAGAATAAGGGCGTGCGTTACGCGGGCGAGCGCTTGAAGAAGAAGGTCGGTAAGACCGGAGCGAAATAACGTCGTCGTTGGCCGTTGGTCGTTGGCCAACGCAATTGATCGCCAACGACCCACGACGAACGACCAAGGACATTTTTTATGCTTACGAGGACATCGAAAAACACAAACCGGCGGCACGTACACGAGCGCATTCGCAAGAAGATTCTGGGAACTTCCGAGCGTCCGCGGCTGAACGTGTATCGTTCCCTGAACCATATCTATGTGCAACTGATCGACGACTTGCAGGGCGCGACTGTGGTGTTCGCGCATTCGGCCGAAGGCAAGAAGGGCGAGCGTCGAACTGGTGGAAACGTAGCCTCCGCCAAGGAAGTCGGCAAACTCATAGCCGAACGGGCAAAATCCAAAGGGATCACCAAAGTGGTCTTCGATCGCGGCGGTTACATCTATCACGGTCGAGTGAAAGCCTTGGCCGACGCGGCTCGCGAGGCCGGACTGCAGTTCTAAACGAATTTGGTAATTGAGTAATTGAGTAATTTTGTAATTTGAACGAGGTTATGGATTCTCAAATTACTCAATTACCCGGTTACAAAATTACAAGCTGTGGAAACGAGAATTTAAAGAATGCCAACAATCATTAAGAAGCTCGATGCGGGTTCCTACCAACTCAAGGACCAGGTAGTGGCAATTAACCGGGTCACTAAAGTGGTCAAGGGAGGCAAGAACCTATCGTTCGCTGCTCTCGTGGTGGTGGGAGACCCCGCTGCCGCCGTCGTAGGCTACGGCTCCGGCAAGGCGAAAGAAGTTCCTCAGGCGATCCGCAAGGGAATTGAGTCGGCGAAAAAGAATCTGATGAGGATCAACCTGACCCAGACCAGCATCCCGCACATGGTGTTGGGACGCTTCGGGTCGGGCATGGTGCTGCTGAAGCCGGCTCCCGAAGGCACAGGCGTAATCGCTGGCGGAGCGGTGCGCGCCGTAATGACGTCGGCGGGAGTGCAAAATGTGTTGACGAAATCCATCGGGACGACCAACCCGCACAATGTTATTAAAGCAACGTTCGACGCGCTGAAAAAATTAAAGAACCGCGCAGACGTGGCTGCCATGCGCGGCAAGACTGCAGAAGAGTTGTGATAGGACGGGCGGAATGACGGCAAAGAAATCGAATGCGGGCGGCGGAAAGATCCAGTTGAAGTGGGTGCGTTCCGCGATTTGCGCCCCGGTAAAACAGAAGCTGGTGGTCAAAGGGCTGGGCTTCACGCGGCTGAACCAGGTGATTGAACGTCCGGACAACGCCGCCATTCGCGGGATGGTAGCTAAAATCCCGCACTTGGTCGAGATCCTGTAGAAATGTAGCTTGCTACGTTTCGGCTCGATACGTGATCGTGAGACGTAGCAAGCTACGTCTCTACAGAAGCAGTGACGACTAATTTATGAATCTCTCAAATATTCGGGCACCGAAGAAGGCGAACTCGGGTAAAAAGCGCGTCGGGCGTGGTATGGGTTCGGGCATGGGCAAGACTTCTACCCGCGGACACAAGGGCCAACGCTCGCGCAGCGGTTCCCGTATGATGCGGGGATTTGAAGGCGGCCAGATGCCGCTCCATCGCCGCATGCCGAAGCGTGGTTTCACCAACATCTTCCGCAAAGAATTTAATATCGTGAATCTGGAAAGGCTGGTCGCGCTAGGGGAGACTACGATCACTCCCGACGTCCTCCGCAAGGCTGGCGTCATCAGCACTAAACATCCGGTCAAGATTCTTGGCGACGGAGAGCTTTCAATTGCGCTCACCGTGCACGCCCACAAATTTTCCAAGTCGGCACAAGAGAAGATCACCAAGGCTGGCGGCAAGTTTGAGGTCTTGCAGTAATGTTCGAGAAATTAGCCAACGTATTTCGTATCCCCGATCTGCGCAAGCGCATTCTTTTCACCCTGGGGCTGTTGGCGGTTTACCGCTTGGGTGGGCACATCCCCACTCCAGGTGTGAATGCGGACAAGCTGCAGCAGTTTTTCGAGCAGAACCGGGGCACGGCACTGGGTTTCGTCGATCTGTTCTCGGGCGGCCAACTGCGCCGCATGACCATTTTCGCCCTGGGCATTATGCCGTATATCACGGCTTCCATCATTCTGCAGCTGTTGACGGTAGTTTATGAGCCGCTGGCGAAGTTGCAGAAGGAAGGCGAACTGGGCCGCAAGAAGATCACGCAGTGGACGCGTTACCTGACCGTAATCTTGAGCGCGGTACAATCGTTTGGAATCGCGATCGGTCTGGAGAAAAGTGGCGGCGATTTCGTTGGGAGCCCGGGCGCGGGTTTCATTCTGATGACCATGCTCACCCTGACCACCGGCAGCGCATTCATCATGTGGTTGGGCGAGCAGATCACCGAACGCGGCGTCGGCAATGGCATGTCGCTTCTGATCTTCGCTGGCATCGTGGTAGGCCTGCCCCGCGGCGTCGCCGACCTGATCGACAAGGCCAAGAACGCCGCATGGGGGCCGTTCACGCCAATCGCGATGGCCATGCTGGTCGCCGTCATGATTCTGGTCGTGGCGTTCATCGTTTACGTCGAACGCAGCGAGCGGCGGATTCCAGTGCAGTACGCCAAGCGCGTTGTCGGACGCAAGGTTATGGGGGGCCAGTCCACGCACTTGCCATTGCGGGTTAACGCGGGCGGCGTGATGCCCGTGATCTTCGCTTCGTCGATTCTGACCATGCCGCAAATGGTGGGTCAGGGATTGAAGAACAACCGTTACTTTGGCGATCTGATCCACTGGCTGGGTTGGGGCGAACCGCTTTATACATTCCTTTACGCCGTGGGTATCATCTTTTTCGCCTACTTCTATGTGTCGATTGTCTTCAACCCCAACGAGGTTGCCGACAACATGCGAAAGTATGGTGGCTTCATTCCGGGCATCCGGCCGGGTAAACGCACGGCTGATCACATCAACGAGATTCTGACTCGTATCACTCTGGTCGGCGCGCTTTACCTGATCATCATCTCGTTCATTCCGGAGTGGATGATCACGGGAATCCATTTGAACCACCTGTATGGACCGATCGGGGTATTTTTCGAGAAGCTGCCGGCCTGGGTGACAAATGGTCTGGGGGTAACGTTTTATTTCGGAGGCACGTCGTTGCTGATCGTGGTCGGCGTTGCGATGGATACGGTGACGCAGATTGAAGCACAGCTCATCATGCGCCACTACGACGGGTTTACCCCCCGCAGCGGACGTATTCGCGGCCGCCGTACCTGGTCATAGGAAACTAGAGGTCGCCGTTCCGCCCGGTCGGCGGGTGGGCCAAAGAGCTGGCCGCGTAAGCCTGTAAGCAGGAGTACTTGAGTCAGTTTCGATGGAGACCTCGCAAAACCTCGGACCAATTGTGCTGCTTGGCCCGCCGGGCGCCGGCAAGGGTACGCAGGCCAAGCGGATCGCCGAACACTATGGCATCCCGCAGATCTCCACCGGAGACATCCTGCGAGACAACGTGCAGCGCGGTACCGAGTTGGGCGTGGAAGCCAAAGCCATCATGGCCCGGGGCGAACTGGTTCCCGACGAGGTCATGTGCAACATGATCGCGGGGCGGCTTCGCCAGCCGGATTGCGAGCGCGGTTTCATCCTGGACGGATTCCCGCGGACCGCCAAACAAGCTGGCTGGCTGGATGCTTTTTTTGAGCACGAGCTCTTTGACAACTCGCTTGGTGGCCAGTGCCTGCCAATTGTGGTCCGCATCGACGTGGACTATAATCAGTTGGTAAAGCGTATTACCGGACGTAGGACTTGTCTCGCCAACGGACACATCTATAACGTCTACTTCCAGCCACCCCGCGTCGCGGACGTTTGCGATGTCGATGGTTCCCCGCTGATAATCCGCAGCGATGATCGCGAGGAAGTGATCCGGGAACGTCTGAAAGCGTACGATCTTCAGACCCGGCCGGTGGCGGAATACTATGAGCAAAAGCGGCGTTTGGTTCCGGTGAATGGCGATTTGCCGATGGCAGAGGTCGCGGGCCAGGTGTTTTGGGTGATTGAGCATCGGGATGGCAATTGTTTGTAAGTCGACGGCCGAAATCGAACGGATGCGGAACAGCGGCCGCATCGTTCGCGAAGTGCTCGATCATGTTCGCGCGCTGGTAGCTCCCGGCGCGACGACCATGGATCTGGAGCGTGCCGCCGAGAAGAAGATTAAAGACCTGGGCGCGAAACCGGCATTCAAGGGATACTACGATTATCCTTGCGTGCTTTGTACGTCGGTGAACGAAGAGATCGTTCACGGCATTCCTTCGGAGAAACGGGTGCTGAAGGCGGGCGACATTGTTTCCATCGATTGTGGCGTAGTGCTGGACGGTTTCTACGGCGACGCCGCAATTACGGTCCCGGTAGGCGATTCGGTGAAACCCGAAGTTCGCAAGTTGCTCGAGGTTACGGAAAAGTCGTTGTACAAAGGCATCGAGCAGGCGCGGGTGGGAAATGCAGTTGGCGACGTAGGCGCCGCCGTGCAGGAGTTTGTCGAAGCGAACGGCTTTAGCGTGGTTCGCGAGTTCGTGGGGCATGGTATTGGGACTCGGTTGCACGAAGAGCCGCAAGTTCCAAACTTCGGAGCCCGTGGACACGGCACGCGGTTGCGCGAGGGCATGGTACTGGCAATTGAACCGATGGTGAATTTTGGCCAGCCCGGCACTCGTGTGTTAGATGACAAATGGACCGCAGTGACGGCCGACGGAAGCTGCAGTGCCCATTTTGAACATTGTGTCGCTGTGACGAAAGACGGTCCGGTGATTTTGACGCAGTAGAAGCTATTAGCTTTTGGCTCTTGGCTTTTAGCTAAAGGCCAGGAGCTAACAGCCAAGAGCATTCTTAAGGAGTCGATGAGCAAAGAAGACGCGATTGAAGTCATGGCAACGGTGCTTGAGCCGCTGCCCAATGCCATGTTCAAAGTCGAACTCGAAAACAAGCACCAGGTGCTGGCGCATGTTTCGGGCAAGATGCGCAAGAACTTTATTCGTATTTTGCCGGGCGACAAGGTTGCGGTAGAGCTTTCGCCCTACGACCTGAATCGCGGCCGGATCGTGTACCGTTATAAATAAACTGCTAGCTTCTGGCTAAACTGCAGGAGCTAGAGGCTAGGAGCTGTATTTATGAAAGTCAGAGCATCAGTCAAAAAGATTTGCGATAAGTGCAAGGTCATTCACCGGAAGGGTGTGGTGCGGGTGATCTGCGAAACTACCAAGCATAAGCAACGTCAGGGATAAAGGATAAACATGGCACGTATTGCAGGCATCGACTTACCGCGCGGGAAGCACATCAATATCGCGCTGACGTATATCTACGGAATCGGTAATCCGCGCGCCGCCCGCATCCTCGATCAGGCCAAGGTCGAACCAATGAAGAAGGTTCAGGACCTCGGCGAGGACGAGGTGAACCGCATCCGTCAGGTAATCGAGTCCGAAGGGCTGGTCGAAGGCGATCTGCGCAAGGAAGTTTCGATGAACATCAAGCGGCTCATCGAAATCGGTTCCTACCGCGGGTATCGCCATCGCCGGAATCTGCCGGTTCGTGGACAGCGTACGCACACCAACGCCCGAACCCGCAAAGGCCCGCGCAAGGGCACGGTTGCGGCGAAGAAGAAGACAGCGACGAAGACGTAAGAACTGTCGTTCGTTGTTAGTCCTTGGTGGTTGGCAACGTTGCCAAGGCCGAGACCAACGACGATCGACCAAGGACTGAAATACTATGGCAAAACCAGCAGCAGCAGGCGGCCCCGCGGCGCCAGAGAAAAAAGGCAAGAAAAAGACATTCAAGAAGAAGGAGCGCAAGCACGTATCCCACGGTATTGCGCACATCCAGGCTTCGTTCAACAACACGATCGTGACCATCGCCGATCAAGCCGGGAACGTACTCTCGTGGAAGAGTTCAGGCTCCTTGGGGTTCCGCGGATCTCGTAAAGGCACGCCATTCGCCGCGCAGCAGGCTGCATCGAATGCAGCAGTCATGGCGCGCGATCACGGCGTGCGCAGCGTTGAAGTGCGAGTCAGCGGCCCAGGTTCGGGGCGCGAGTCGGCAATTCGCGCGCTGGCTGCGTCTGGCATCGAAGTGCGCAACATCAAGGACGCAACGCCGATTCCGCACAACGGCTGCCGTCCGCCAAAGCGCCGTAGAGTATAGGAGTCGGCTGTTAGCTCTTGGCCTTTGGCTTTTTGCTACAGGCTAACGGCTAGCGGCTAAGAGCTAAATGCTTATTACCGTCCGGGACGAAGGGTGAAGCCAAACCTGTAAACCGGTCATCTAAAGGAGAAGCAACTTGGCACGTTATACCGATCCCGTCTGTCGTCTCTGCCGCCGCGAGGGCATGAAACTGTTCCTCAAAGGCACCAAATGCTTCAGCGATAAGTGTCCCATCGAGAAGCGCAATTTTGCTCCCGGCCAGCACGGCAAGGACCGTAAATCCAAGATCGTTGGATACGGCCTGCAACTGCGCGAGAAGCAAAAGACCAAGCGTATTTACTTCGCCCAGGAAGGCCAGTTCCGAAATTACTTTGAGAAGGCCGCGCGCACCAAGGGTGTCACCGGCGAACTGCTCCTGCAACAACTTGAGCGGCGCCTCGACAACGTCGTGTATCGCCTCGGTTTCGGAGTTTCGCGCCGTCAGGCACGCCAGTTAGTGCGTCATGGCCACATTCAGGTGGATGGCCGCAAGGTCAATATCCCTTCGTACCAGGTGAGCGTTGGCGAAGAAATCGCCATCCGCGAAAACAGCCTCAAGTTGGCGATTCTCGAGCCGGCGAAAGATTTCGCCAGCCACCAGAACGCACCAACGTGGCTGGAGATCGATCGCGACCACTACAAGGGAAAAGTTTTGTCGTTGCCCAAGCGCGAAGATATCCATTTGCCGGTGAACGAGCAGTTGATTGTCGAGTTGTACAGCAAATAGCCGCTAGCCGTTGGTCGCTAGTCGTTGGTCGTTAGCCAAGACCAACGACTAAAGACGACGGAAGACTAACGGAGACCGACGTCATCCTGAGCGAAGCGAAGGATCTCGCGGGTAGCATAGAATTTTTCTGGTCCACTATTTCGAGCCAGATCAGCCTGTCCTCGACGCTTGACCTGAACGCAGCACGGACCAGTTCAGGGAGTCAGGACTGAGCCAAACGGCCGAAGGAGAATAACAAATGCTTTGGAAAGGTTTTCAAAAACCGAAACGTCTGGCGGTCGATACTTCGACCCTCACCGATAAGTACGGCATCTTCTGGGCCCAGCCTTTTGAACGCGGCTTCGGCACCACCATCGGCAACGCCCTCCGGCGCGTGCTGCTTTCTTCGATCGAAGGAGCCGCGGTCACCGCGGTCAAGATCGAAGGAGTGTTGCACGAATTCCAATCGATCCCGGGCGTAGTCGAAGACGCCACCGACATCATCCTGAACCTGAAGCAGATTCCCTTCAAGCTCAGCGGCGACGCCCCCAAGGCCATCTATCTGCGCGCTGACCAGCCGGGCGTGGTTACGTCTGGAATGATTGAAGCAGATGCGGATGTCGAGGTTCTGGATAAGGACGTTTACGTCGCGACCGTCAGCGAAGGCGGCAAGCTCGACATGGAAATGCGCCTCAAGCGCGGACGCGGCTACACCTCCGCCGACAAGAATTTCGACGAAGACCTCGGCATCGGTTTCATTCCGATCGACTCCGTACACTCCCCGGTGCGCAAGTGCAACTACACCGTGGAAGCCGCGCGTCTCGGGCAGATCACCGACTACGACAAGCTCACCCTCGAAGTCTGGACCAACGGCTCTATCACTCCAGCCGATTCCATCGGGCTGGCGGCGAAGCTGCTGAAGGACCACATGAACATCTTCATCAACTTCGAAGAGGACATCGAGACTTCGACTTCGTCCGAAGAACGCAAGCCCGAGATCAAGAACGAAAACCTAAATCGTTCCGTGGAAGAACTTGAGCTTTCCGTGCGCAGCTACAACTGCCTTAAGAACGCGAATATTCAATCGATTGGCGAGTTGGTACAGAAGACCGAAGCGGAAATGCTCAAGACCAAGAACTTCGGACGCAAGTCGTTGAACGAGATCAAGGAAATTCTAGGCACGATGGGATTGAGTCTGGGAATGAAGATCGACGAGCAAGGCAATGCCGTGCCAGGCCCGACCTCGAACCAGATTCTACCCGCGTCAGCTTACGGCAACGATAACGATCTGTAGAAAGCTTGTGTGGGGATGGGTCTTTGACCCGTCCTCGTATCCAAAATTTGTCATTCCGAGCGTAGCGAGGAATCCGCTTTCCCTCCCGTCGGAACAAAGGATTCAGCCATGCGTCACAAAGTAGCAGGATGGAAACTGGGACGTAACACCGCGCACCGCCGGTCTCTGCTGCGCAATCTGGTCACATCGCTCATCCTCGAAGAGCGGGTCGAGACCACCGTGCCGAAAGCCAAAGCCATGCGTCCGCAGGTCGAAAAGATGATCACGCTGGGCAAGCGCGGAGATCTCTCCGCCCGCCGTCAGGCGCTTGCTTACCTCATGACCAGCGCCGCCGTCGACAAACTTTTCGACACCATCGGCCCACGCTTCGGTGATCGCAATGGCGGCTACCTCCGCATCGTCCGCACCGGATGGCGAAAAGGCGACGGCGCCGACAACGCCTTCATCGAACTTCTGGGCAGTGAAAAACTGATCGACGAAAAGCGCCAGAAACGCGGCGAAGCCCGCGCCAAGCGCGCCGAGGAAACCAAGCGAGCTATGGAAGAGGCCGAGAAGCAGCAGGGAGTCGAACACCCTGCCCCAGGCGCCGAAGGCGAAGACAAAATCAAGTAGGATCAGATCTGCAGAAGTTCTGTTTGGAAGCGCACTCCCTCCGCCCTTGGGGGTGCGCTTTTTCCGTTCGTACATGTCCTTGTGCGGGTCACTGCGGTAACCTAGCGCCCATCCCCGATCACGCTACACTTACAAGAGGATATGGGGTTTTCCCGCGTACAAATCGCGATTGCGGTCGGCGCTGGTGTTCTGGTTCTGCTGATCTTCTTTGGCTACTTGATCTGGCTGAATGGGCAGGGACCAGTGCTGTCCCGTTCGGAAGATCGCGATCCCTTGTCCGGAACTCCCAATTCCATCTCACTTAATCCCCTGCGCGATCGTTCCTCCGAGCGGCTGGCGACAAAATATCTCGATGCCATGCGCGACGGGCACTGCCAGGAGCAGTTGGCCGCATGGGAAAAGGATTACCACAAGAAGTACGCCAAATTCATCTGCGACTCCGAGACGCAACATCCGTTGATTTCGTGGAAAATCGTCGACTGGGAAGACGCTCCGCCGATTCGCATCCTGCACTACAGCGGCAAGCGCCGCAACGCAGCCGGCCAGCCCGGAACCTACAAAGAGCAGTTCTCGGTCACGCTCGAGAACAAAGACGGCGACTGGGTAGTCACGAAATACGACGCCATGTACTGACAAACCGCCCGACAAAAGGTTTTGGCAAGGTTCGGTTTCATCGGCCGCTCAGAAATCTCGATTCGTATCAGGGCATCGCTTCAGCGATGCCGTAACCCCCGCAGACTCAAGTAACGCCTTCAGGCGCTCGGGCTTGCGCTACGAACTCTCCGCTTCTTCACCGCTGCCTCTCGAACCTTCGCCCTTAATCGCCGACGGCGCTCGTCCGCTGCGGTCTCCAGGTCAGAAAAAAAAATATCAGAACTTGGGCCGTCAACGCCGCGAAACTGTCCAGCATTACATCGCTGATAGCGCCAGTTCGCGAAGGAATGAAAGTCTGATGCCATTCGTCCAAACTCGCCACCAGGGCGGACATGAAGAAAGCAATCGTAGCCCAGCGCATCGCCCATCGCGGAGCCCACGGCAAACGCAATGTCGCCCGCCAGGCGCGAAACAGAAAGAAGCTCAAGGTGAAGTAGCCGACGAAGTGCCCGCATTTTCTGATGTAGTGATGCACCACCTCGAAGGCGGCCGGATCCAGACCCATGAGGAAATGAAGCAGTGGATACAGAAAACGGCCCGTGTGCTCGGCGGAAAACGTGTCCGTGGACTCGATCGCGATCAGCGTCATCCACAAAAGCGCCGCAGCCCAGGTTTTGAGTAACTGCTTTCGATCGGGGGTCAAGACCAAGCTTCCCCCGCGGATTGAAAAAACATGAATCCTTTCAAAATGAAAACCTACTCGACGGCATAGTTGGGAGCTTCCCGAGTAATCATCACGTCGTGGACGTGGCTCTCTCGCAGGCCTGCGCCGCTGATGCGCACGAAGCGCGTTTTCTGCAGCAATTCCGGAATGCTGCCGCACCCGCAGTAACCCATCCCAGACTTCAATCCCCCAACCATCTGGTGGATGCTGCTCGAAACGGAGCCTCGGTAGGGCACGCGGCCTTCTATGCCTTCAGGGACTAATTTTCCGAGGCGGTTGGATTCTTCGCCGATGGCGGTAGAGGAATCGCCGTCAGTGTTTTGGAAATAGCGTTCGCTTGATCCTTGGGCCATCGCGCCGAGAGATCCCATGCCTCTGTAGGATTTGAAAGTTCGGCCTTGATAGAGAATCAGTTCGCCTGGGCTTTCGTCGGTTCCGGCGAAGAGGGAGCCGATCATGACTGCGGCTGCGCCTGCGGCCAGGGCTTTCGTGATGTCTCCTGAATATTTAATTCCGCCGTCGGCGATTATCGGGATGGCGGCGTCTTTGGTGGCGCGATACGCTTCAGCGATGGCCGTGATCTGGGGGACGCCAGCGCCGGTCACGATTCTCGTGGTGCAGATGGATCCGGGGCCGATGCCGACTTTGATCCCGTCCGCGCCTGCTCGAGCCAGTTCGCAGGCGCCATCGAACGTCGCGACATTTCCTACGATCAGATCAACTTCCGGAAGCTTCGATTTCACCGCCTTGATGGCATCCAGGACGCGGGTGGAGTGGCCGTGGGCGCTATCGATGGCCAGCAAATCTACTTTGCACTTTGCCAATTCCTGGGCGCGTTCGAGGAAGTCTCCGGTGGCGCCGATGGCTGCGGCGGCGCGCAGCCTACCATGCGAGTCTTTTGCGGCATTGGGATACTTCAGTTTTTTCTGGATGTCTTTTACCGTGATCAGGCCTTTCAAATTGTATTTGTCGTCGACCACCAGAAGTTTTTCCACGCGGTGCTTGTGCAGGATCTTTTCCGCTTCTTCGAGCGTCGTGCCCACCGCAACCGTAATCAGGTTTTCCTTGGTCATGACCTTGCTGATGGGGATATCGAAGCGGGTTTCGAACCGCAGGTCGCGATTGGTGAGGATGCCGACCAGCTTTCCGTCCTTGGTGATGGGCACGCCGGAAATCTTGTACTGGCGCATGACCTCGAGCGCCTCGGAGACTTTCGCGTCCGGCGACATGGTGACCGGATCGACGATCATGCCACTCTCCGAGCGCTTCACCTTGTCCACTTCGTTGGCTTGCTGCTCGATCGTCAGGTTGCGATGAATGATCCCGATGCCGCCCTGCTGGGCCACGGCGATGGCCATGTGCGATTCGGTGACCGTGTCCATGGCCGCGCTGATGATCGGAATATTCAGCCGGATATTGCGGGTGAGCTGCGTCTGCGTATTGGTCTGCGTCGGAATCACATCGGAGCGGGCGGGCAGTAGCAACACGTCGTCGAAAGTAAGCGCCTCAGGAACCGGAAAATGAATCATATTGTGTCTCAGGAAACGGGTAACCTCTATTCTAGAGACGGGGAGCGGTTGAGGCAAATTGGAGAAATTGGTGCAACCCTCCAGCCTGCAATCGTCGCGATCGCGCGGGCCCTCAGAGTGAAAGTCTTTTCACAGTGTGGCCGGAGGGCGAGATGGGGTACAATCGCGATCTTCTTCGCGTCTGTAACGAGATTCGTGTTGAAGTGAGGAGAAGTCTGATGAACCGTTTTTCCAAGCTGTTGCTGGTCGGAACGGCGCTGGCGTTCATGGCTCCTGCCGTGGCTGCTCCGACGTTAACTTTCAAATTTACGACACTCAATATCCCTGGCTCGATGCAAGCTTATGCTAACGGGATCAGCGAGGCGGGCGTGATCGCCGGGACATATTTCGATACCGTCGGTATTCCCCACGGTTTCACGCTCAAGGGCAAAACCGTGACCAAGATCGACGATCCGAAAGGCCTGGGCACATTTGCTCAAGGCATCAGCCCGAACGGAAGCGCGATCGTTGGCTACTACATCAATTCGACGGGCAAGAATTTCGGCTTTCTCATGAAAGGTAAAAAGTTTACCGATGTCCTCGGTCCAAAAGGCGCCTTCACCGACATCGCCTACGGAGTCAACGACGGTGGGGAAGTCGTGGGCCTTTACGTGAACTCGGCCTCGAAGAAGCAAGGATTCCGGTTGCTCAACGGCAAGTACACAACGATGGACATAGGATCAAGCTTCACGTCGGCGCAGGGAGTCAATAACTCGGGCGATATCGTACTCTATTGGGCCGACAGCGGCGGCAATTTTGAGTCGTCCCTCTACAACGGCAAGACCTACAAAACCATCAATGTGCCCGGGGCTTTGAGTTCTTTCGCCTGGGGCATCAACAATGCTGGCGACGTAGTTTATTGGTTTGTGGATTCCACGGGATACCATGGCGCGCTGCGTCTGGGCAGCAAGTACTATTCTCTTAACGACCCGAAGGGCGTAGCGGAAACCTATGGCTATGGCCTCAATGACCATCGCCAGATCGTGGGGTCGTACGGATTGTCACCTCATCTTAATGGTTACGAAGCGACGTACTGAGATGTGCGAGGTTCGGCGCTGCGATGACCGCGACTTTGAGGTGATCTGGGACATCATCAATGACGGGGCGCTGGCGTACAAAGGAATTATTCCGGCGGATCGCTGGACGGAACCGTACATGTCCAGGGAGAAGCTGCGGCACGAAATCGACGACGGGGTTGCGTTCTGGGGCTGCGAGCAGGCTGGGACACTCGCAGGCGTAATGGGCATTCAACCGGTCAAAGACGTGACTCTGATCCGGCACGCCTATGTTCGTACCGGTAGCCAGAAGCGAGGGATCGGAGGGCAGTTGCTTTCCCATTTGCTTGCGATGGCGAAGGGTCCTGTGTTGATCGGCACGTGGGCGGATGCGATCTGGGCGATCCGCTTTTACGAAAAATGCGGCTTTGAACTAGTTGGACCTGAGGAGAAAGACCGGTTGCTGAAGAAATATTGGAACATCCCGGAACGCCAGGTTGAAACCTCCGTGGTTCTGGTGGACGCGAAGTGGTATGAAAAACCTAGTCTGCCGCATTGACAACGCACTTGACGGGGTGAGGTAGAATATTTCACCTTCTGCCGCTGGGATTGTTTGGCCATGAAACAACAAATCCGCAAATCGCCAGTGATCAAGTCTATAGCTGTATTGAATCGATTCAATATGGGCCTCGCGTTGATGATGTTTACTGTGCCGGTTTTTGCTCAGCAAGTCACGGTGGACATTACGCCGGGGCACTCGACCAATTCCTTCAGCCCCATGCAAGCGCTTGGGGCCGGGATCGATCGCGATCCGCTGAACTCAGTTCAGATTCTTTACGATCCGGCTCACGTCGAGAAAATGCACACTGCGGGATGGGGGCCGATCAGCTACCGGCTCAATACCGAGTTGAGTATTCAGGCGTGGCACTGGAATCCGTCTGGTTCGTGGAGTGATCCTTCGGGGCGGGGTTACTTTGTGGGCGATGCGAATAGTTCGGGCGACATCAAGCGCTCTTTTGGATACAACCTTCCTCATCGCGGAACCACGAGCAACTATGGAACCAGCGGCGGTTATTCTGTGTTGGATGACGGCGACCTCTCAACTTATTGGAAGAGCGATCCTTATCTCGACGAAACCTATACGGGTGAAAGCAATGCGCTGCACCCCGGATGGATCATCATCGATCTGGGCAGCAAGATGGGCTTGAATGCGATGGAGATTGCCTGGGGCGATCCCTACGCGACCAGCTATCAGGTGCAATACTGGACGGGTGACGACGCGATCGGCGATCAGGGCAATGGCAACTGGAAGAATTTTCCTAATGGAACAGTTACCAATGGAAAGGGTGGGCTATCCAAACTGACACTGTCGCGGAAACTGCTCAAAGTTGAGTTTGTGCGCGTGCTGATGACCGCGTCGTCGAACACTTGTGATCCTCATGGATCGTCTGATCGGCGCAACTGCCTGGGTTTTGCGGTTCGCGAGGTTTATCTGGGATACGACTCAGGCGGCACGTTCACCGATCTTGTGCTTCACCGCGCCGACGGCAATCAAACGCTGACCTACGGTTCGTCCGTGGATTCGTGGCACGACCCCAAAGCGATCGCTACAGACGACGGCGAGCAACCTGGCTTTGATCTCGTCTACAAGAGCGGTCTGACGCAGGGCCTGCCGATGACGATCCCTGTAGCGATGCTTTACGACAATCCGGACAATGCGGCGAACGAGATTGCCTACATTGAGAGCCGCGGTTATGCCATCAATTACGTGGAAATGGGCGAAGAGCCTGATGGGCAGTTTGTGTTGCCCGAGGATGACGCGGCTTTGTATGTGCAATGGGCGGACGCGATCCACAAGGTCGATCCTAATATTAAGCTGGCGGGGCCGGTGTTTGAAGGCGTGAATAGCGACATTCAGGTTTGGCCGGATTCGCGCGGGAATGTTTCGTGGTTCAATCGTTTCTTGAATTACCTCAGCAGTCACGGTCATCTGGGCGATCTGAACTTTATGACCTTCGAGCACTATCCATTTGATCCTTGCCATCTGAGCTGGAACAATCTGTATCAGGAGCCGGCGCTAGTGCGGGGCATCCTGAAGGTATGGCGCGATGATGGACTGCCAAAAGATGTTCCGATGCAAATCACGGAATCGAACCTGGCATACGACACAGCCACACAATACATGCAGCCGTTCGGGGCGCTATGGGTTGCAGATTATGCCGGCTCGTTTTTGACCGCGGGCGGGAAAGCGCTTTTTTTTTATCAATGGGAGCCGCTGCCTATGTATCGGGGATGTGGAGGGTGGGGCACCTTTGGCATGTTCAACGTGGATGCGAATTACGACGTCAAGCAGGATACGGCGCAGTTCTTTTCTGCGCAGATGTTGACGCGGGAGTGGGTCGATCCCGGCGATCAGGTCCATTTTGTTTATCCTGCTTCCACCGACATCAAGGATGACAAGGGTCATCTGCTGGTCACTGCTTATTCTGTGCGGCGGCCGGATCAACAATGGTCGGTGCTGCTGGTGAATAAAGATCAGGAGAACCCGCATTCAGTGGTGGTCGAATTTCATGACTCGTCGAAGCACAGCAATCACTATTTTCGGGGAACTGTGAGGCAAGTTAGCTTTGGCGCGGACAACTATGTGTGGCATGTGAACGGGCAGAATGGGTATGCTGATCCCGATGGTCCGGCGGTTGGTTCGGATCAGTCTGGTGGTAAGGGCGTCGAGTACACGTTGCCGAAGGCTTCGATCACTGTGTTGAGAGGGATGGTGAAATAAAGCAACAAGATTATAGATAGCCCGGCAATCTGGCGGCTGCTTGCGGGCGGGACGCGTGCGCGACAACCGGCGATACTACGAGTTGGCGGGTTTGTCTTTTAGCTCTGAGCGGCGTATATTGGTGCTTGGAAACTGTTGTGTAGGTACCAGATTTGGCGGAGCACACCAGTGGGCGCAAGCCCACTTTTTAGTTTGCGTTGCTTTCGGAACTGCCCAGTGGCGCGATAACTTATTGGTTTCATGGGATTTGAGATCGATCAGGTGCGCGAGATTGTGGAGCGGGTGGCCACCACCAGCGGGCTGGAGGTGGTTGAAGTGGAATTGCGCGGAGCCGGCAAGGCGCGCATGCTCCGCATCGTGATTGACAAGATTCACGCGCCGGGCGGCAGCGATAGCGACAAACTTGTCGGTGTGACCCACGAGGATTGCGCGAATTTGAGCCGCGAGGTCGGGACCATCCTCGACGTGGAGGATGTAGTTCCGGGCAACTCGTATGTGCTGGAGGTTTCTTCCCCGGGGTTAGATCGCAAGCTGTTGCGCCCAGCGGATTACGAGCGCTTCACTGGGAGTAAGGTGAAGTTGAAAACGCGGAATCCAGTGAATGGGAATCAGTATTTCGAAGGACGGTTGCAGAAGTTTCAGGAAGGCCGTTTGACGCTGGAAGTGGGCGCGTCGCGCAAAAAGGCGCGTCCCGGGGATGTGGCGCCGCAGACATTGGAAATCGAGTTGGCGAATGTCGAGAAGGCCAACCTGGTGCCCGAGATTTAGGACGGGTTCAAGTTTTGGAAATCGGTAGGCCGGTCAGGGTGGGGAAGGTGAAGATCCAGTTGTGAGTTGTCAGTTCTCGGTTCTCAGTTAAGGTTCGGTTTTCAGACTGATCGGATTCATTTATGGCAAGCGAGCTTTACAACACGATTGACGCCCTCAGCCGGGAAAAAGGCATTGATCCGCAGATTGTGGTGAGTGCGGTGGAAGATGCCATCGTGGTGGCTACGCGCAAATACTATAAGACGCAGGAGAACTTGCGCGCGGAACTCGACAAGGATACGGGCAAGATTAACGCCTATGCCGTTAAGACAGTGGTGGAAGCTCCGGAGCAGGTAGAGGATCCGCTGTTGCAAATCACGGTCGACGAAGCCCGCAAAGTCGATCCCAATGTGACGGTCGGCGGCGAACTGCGGATTCCTAAGGTGACGGAAGGAATTCTCGGGCGGATCGCGGCCCAACTGGCAAAGCAGGTAATTTTCCAGAAGGTGCGCGAAGCTGAGCGCGACACCGTTTACAACGAGTACATCGGACGCGTGGGTGAGATTGTCAACGCGACAGTGAAGCGCATTGAAGGTCCGGATGTGATCTTCGATCTGGGCAAAGCGGAGTCGCGGATGCCGCGCAAGGAACAATCGCGGCTGGAATCTTTTGCCATCGGAGAGCGTGTGCGGGTGGTGATCGCGCGGGTTGAGAGAGCATCGAAAGGCCCCGCCGTTGTAGTCTCGCGTGCGGCGCCAGAATTGGTTCAACATCTGTTTCAGACAGAAGTGCCGGAAATATATGACGGAACCGTGGTCATCCGGGCGATTGCACGCGAGGCCGGCGAACGCACAAAGATTGCAGTAATGTCGAAAGACAAAGATGTAGACGCGGTTGGCGCCTGCGTTGGAATGAAGGGCATGCGGGTGCAGTCGATTATCCGCGAGCTGCGAGGCGAGAAGATCGATATTATCGAGTATCACGAGGATGCGGTGACGTTCGCCGAGAAGGCGTTGCAGCCTGCAAAGGTGAGCCGGGTCAGCGTGCTCGAAGGAACCGAGAAGCATCTGGAAGTGGTTGTCGACGACAGCCAGCTTTCGCTCGCGATTGGCAAGAAAGGGCAAAACGTTCGCCTGGCGGCAAAGCTTTTGGGTTGGAAGATTGACATCAAGAGCGAGGAAGAAAAGCGCCAGGAAGTGGAACAGCAGATGTCGCAGCTGGTCGCTCCGGCTACGACTCCGCTGGAAAGCGTACCCGGCTTGGGCGAGGGGTTGATCGAGAAGTTGAGCGCTGCGGGCATCGGGACGGTTGAAGCCCTGGCGGACATGACTCCCGAGCAGCTTGAGGCCATCGAAGGAATTGGTCCGAAGACGGTGGAAAAAATCAGCCTGGCGGTTAATAATTATTTTTCCAGCCTTGAAGGCGGTGAGGCAGCCGCAGCCGAGGGAGAAGCTCCTGAAGGTCAGGAGGTTTCGCCGGAGCAATCGGTCGCGGGCGAGGCAGCGCCAGAAGAACTGGCAGTGACTGAGACGACAGAAGCTGCCGGAGAGATCGAAGCGGCAGAAGTGGCACAGGCAACTGAAGAACAGACGCAAGAACCGGCGGAGGAGCCTGCCTCTTCCGAAGGTAAACGGTAATGCGAAGTTTATGCACTCCCGCGAATCGCGGAGGGATGCGACCCAACACCGGCACCGTGAGGTTGATATGAAGACTTAGCGGGACAGGGCGGAGGAAAGAAAGGGCGGATGACCAAGATTCGAATTAACGATCTGGCCAGGGAGCTGGAAGTCAAAAGCAAAGCGATTCTCGACGCACTTCCTGAAGTAGGCGTCACTGAAAAGAAGACGCACTCCAGTTCCGTTGAAGAGCACGAAGCGGAGAAGGTCCGCGCTTACCTGCGTGGGGCCAGCGAAGCGCAAAGCGCTGCGAAGCATTCGCGTCCGAGCCGCGTTGACAGCGATGAGATTAAGACCAAGATCGATCTCTCCAATATTTCCAGGCCAGGCGACGTTCTGAATGCCATTCGTAAGCAGCAGGCTCCGGTGAGCGTAATTGCTTCTCCTCCCCGTCCAACCGCAGTCGCAGGACCCGTCACTATGACGGCGACGCCCGCACCTACGGCGCCCGCTCCCACAGCCGTTCCCCCGCCGAGGGTGATAGTTCCGACGCCGACCGTAAGGCCGACATTTTCCGTTCCAGTACCGCCTGTTGCCCAGCCTCCGGTGTCGACTCCGGCGATTCCAGTTCCTCCGCGTCCGGTCAGTCCGCCTGCTGCTACGCCGCCGATGGCCGCGGCTCCGCCTTCCGTGGCGCCCGGGCCGTCAGTTACCGCGCCACAACCTCCTGTTCCGATAGCGGCGAAACCAGCGGCACCGATTGCGCATGCGCCGTCGCCGCGTATGATCGTTCCGCAGACAGGACCTCGACCGGTGTACAAGGCGCCAGCCCGGCCGGCGGCTCCAACCGCTCAGGCAGGAGCACCGGCGCGTCCCGTGCCCGGACGTCCCGTGCCGGGTCAGCCGATTTTCCAGCGACCGCGTCCAGGGAGTGCGGCGGCTCCGGGTACCCGTACGCCACTGCGTCCCGGAGAACGTCGACCGATGCACCCGACTCGGCAGTCGCCTACGGGAACGCGTCCGCTCGGAGTTGGTCCGGGATCGCCGCCTCCGGGCACGACTCGCCCAGGTGCTCGTCCGGGTGCGCCCGCGCGCCGGCCTGGTCAGCGTTATGTTCCGCGAGGCGTAAAAGAAGGCCCAATGAAGGGCTTTGTTCCGCCGCCGCGGCTATCGCTTTCGAACGAACCGCAGCCAATCTCGCGCAGCATTACGATTACGGAAGGAATCAGCGTTAAAGATCTGGCAGAGAAGCTGGGAATCCGCGCCAAAGATTTGATTGCCCGTTTACTCGCTCGCGGCGTGTTTGCCACGATTAACCAGACTCTCGACGCCGAACTCGCGAGCGAGATGGCGCGGTTCTTCGGAGCGGATACAAATGTAATCACCTTTGAAGAGCAAGCTGCCAAGGAAGTTTCGGACGCCGCTGCCGGCGAAGAAGGTGCAGCCGTTGAGGGAGTGCCACGTCCGCCCGTGGTCACGATTATGGGCCACGTGGATCATGGAAAAACCACTCTGCTGGATTCGATTCGCTCGACCGATGTAGCCGGAGGCGAAGCGGGAGGCATCACTCAGCACATCGGCGCGTACAAGGTCACGGTTCAAGATAAACAATCCCCCGCGTATGGCAGGCAGATTGTGTTTCTCGACACTCCCGGTCACGAAGCGTTTACCCGCATGCGTTCGCGTGGTGCCAAGGCGACTGACATTGTCGTGCTGGTCGTGGCTGCGGATGATGGCGTGATGCCGCAGACCCTGGAGGCGATCGATCACGCACACGCAGCGGAAGTGCCGATCATCGTTGCGGTGAACAAGATTGACAAGCCGGGTGCGCTGCCGGATCGCGTCAAGAAGCAGTTGGGTGATCGCGGCCTGATGCCCGAAGACTGGGGCGGAACGACGGTATTCGTTGACGTCTCGGCGAAACAAAAAACGAATCTAAATCTGCTGATGGAAATGATTTGCCTGGTGGCCGACCTGCAGGAACTGAAGGCCACCCCGGACCGCCCGGCTCAAGGCGTTGTGCTCGAAGCTAAACTGGATCGTGGCCGCGGACCGGTGGCGACAGTGCTTGTGCAGAATGGCACTCTGCGTGACAGCGATAATTTTGTAGTCGGAAATGTCTACGGCAAGGTTCGTGCCATGTTTGACGATCGCGGGATCGCGCTTAAGGAAGCACCGCCCTCAACGCCGGTGGAGATCCTCGGCATGGAGGGATTACCGCAGGCGGGCGATCAGTTCGTGGTGGTTGCGGATCGCGACAAGGCGCGCGGCATTTCCGAATATCGAGAACAAAAGACCCGCGAAGCCACGCTTGCGAAGAGTTCACGTGTCTCGCTCGAGGGTTTGGCGGAACAGCTCAAGACGGCTGGCACCAAGGAACTCAATATTATTTTGAAGGCTGACGTCGGCGGCTCCGTTGAAGTGCTCAGCGATCTGCTTTCCAAACTTTCGAACGACAAGGTTCGCTTGAAGGTGTTGCATTCCGGTGTTGGCGCCATCACGGAGACCGACGTGCTGCTGGCCTCGGCCTCGAACGCGATCATCATCGGATTCAGCGTGCGCCCGGAACGCAAGGCGCAGGAATTGGCGGACCAGGAAAAAGTCGACATCCGGCTGCACTCGATCATTTACGAGTTGCAGGATGAGATCAAGCGCGCCATGACCGGGCTGCTCGAGCCGACGATCAAGGAAACGTACCAGGGCCGCGCCCAAGTAAAGGAAACCTTCCGCATTCCCAAAGTCGGGACTATCGCCGGATGCACGGTTACCGATGGACTCATCAAGCGCGATTCTGAAGTTCGCCTGCTGCGAGACAATGTGGTCGTCTTCAAAGGCAAGGTCGGCTCGCTGCGCCGCTTCAAGGACGACGCCAGCCAGGTTACCAACGGAATGGAATGCGGCATCTCCATCGCCAACTATAGCGACATCAAAGTCGGCGACGTGATTGAGGCCTTCGTGACGGAGAAGATCGCCGCGGAAGCGCTGGCGTAAAGAACAGTCGTTGGTCGTTCGTCATCGGTCGTTCGTCCCGCCGAAGGTTTTGCTTTTGCCAACGACCCACGACCCACGACCCACGACGAACGACCAATGATCGCTTTTCTCACCCTCGAACTGCGCATTGAAGCCGCGCAGTCGCTCAAGGACAAGCGCCAAGTGGTTCGCAGCCTGAAAGACCGGTTGCGCGCCCATTTCAACGTGGCGGTCGCGGAGTTAGATGCGAGCGGACTGTGGAATCACGCGACTCTTGGAGTCGTCAGTATTTCCGATTCGCGCGACTATCTTGATGGGCTCATGAAAAACGTGGAGCGTCAGGCCACGCGCATCGCGAACAACGGCGGAGCTGATATCGCCGATTCGTTTCTAGAATTCCTGTAACTCTTGCGGGTTGTAATCCCTTCCATTTGCGGCACTTTCGGCCGGGCACGAAAGTACCCTAAAAGCCTTGCGGATAGTGAAGCCATGAACCCGATTTTCTGATATCCTCATTCGTTTTACTCTGAGGGAAAAGCCGTGGAAAAGCGTGGAGTCAAATATCATCGGGAAAGGCTGGGGGAGGCTCTGCGCGAGGAGATTGAGACCATCGTCGAGGGCGAACTGGGCGATCCTCGCATCGGACTCGCCAGCGTGAGCAGCGTGATGCTGGGAAGTGATTCCCGCTCTGCCCGAATTTTCGTGGTGGTCCAGGGCGACGATGAGGAAGCCGAACGCACATTGGAAGGGCTGACGGCAGCGGTTGGCTTCATCCGCCGTGAGGTTGCAGAGCGTTTGCACTTGCGGCGACCGCCGGAACTTTACTTTCAGTTGGACCGCTCGCAGACGTATGCGGCGAGAATCGATGAGCTGTTGAAACGCAATCAGAAAAGGAGCCGTTAGCGAGTCGGGCAGATATGTTGAAAGAAGTTCTTAACCACATAGAGCGGCGCGACCGTTTTCTGCTGACTTCACATGCTCGGCCAGATGGGGACGCGGTCGGTTCGGCGCTGGCGTGCTGCCAGATCCTGCGCTCCATGGGCAAGCAAGCAGACGTGGTTCTGCACGATGGAGTTCCTCGCATCTATCAGCCATTGCCGTTTGCCGATACGGTCGTGCGCGCCGAGCGGGTGAACGGGAACTATGACGCGGCCATCATTCTCGAATGCGACAGCATTCAGCGCACGCGGCTGGAGGGATTGGAAAACCGCTTCTTGATCAACATCGATCATCACGTGAGCGGCCGGCCTTTTGCTGATGTGAACTGGATTGATCCCAAAGCAGTTGCGACCGCGGAGATGGTGTATCGTCTGGCGCGCGAAGCTGGCGTGAAGATTTCTCCCGAGATTGCGACGTGCCTGTATACCGCCGTGCTCACGGATACCGGTTCGTTCATGTTTGAGGGCACCAACGAACACACTTTCAGTTTGGCGCGAGAACTGGTGCTGGCTGGCGCCGATCCGGCACATTGCGCCCGCAATGTTTATTTCGGACACTCCACGGCCAAGATGCGCTTGCTGGGCGCGGCGCTCTCGAACCTGCACCGTGAGGGACCTCTGGCATGGGTTTGGGTCACTCGCGAGCAAATGGAACGCTTTGCCGCCAAGGAAGAAGACTGCGAAGGGCTGGTGAATTATGCGTTGTCCATTCAGGACGTCGAGGTCGCGGTATTTTTCCGCGAGCTTCCGGACGGCCGATACCGCGTCAGCCTGCGTAGCAAGGGACAACTGGATGTGGCCGCAGTCGCCGAGCAGTTCGGTGGCGGCGGGCATGCGTGTGCCAGCGGCTGTTCACTTGACGGCCCATTATCAATCGCCGTTGCTCGAATCATGGCGCAACTTCGCGCCAATCCTTCCGTACAATAGCTGTCCATGGACATTTCGGTAGCAAGGCAAGTCGCTTCGTTTGTGGGCGCGCTGCTCATCCTGGTCGCGTATGTAGGGCACCAGATGAATTGGATGAATGCTCGCAAGGCCGGATACAACCTATTGAATGCTGCCGGCTCCGCTATTCTCGCCTACATTGCGTTTCATCCCTTTCAACTCGGCTTCGTTGTGCTCGAAGTGACTTGGGTTCTGATCAGCCTGTACGCCCTGGCCAGACCAAGAGGAAATGCGTGAAGAACTCGCGCACCGATTGGTTAGTGCTTGCCGGATTTTGCTGCTTCCTGTTTTTCTTCGGTCTGGCATCCTTTGGATTGGTCGGCGCCGACGAGCCTCGCTACGCACAGGTCGCGCGTGAGATGCTGGCTCGTCGCGATTGGATTACGCCTACGCTCGGAGGGAAACCGTGGCTTGAGAAGCCTCCTCTCTACTACTGGCAGGCGATGGTTGCTTACAGCATCTTCGGAGTAAGCGATTGGGCCGCGCGGTTGCCTTCGGCAGTGGATGCCACACTGATGGTGGTCGCGGTCTATCTTTTTTTGAAGTGGTTTCGCCCCGGCTTTCAACTCGAGGGTGCGCTGATGACCGCCTCAGCGGCGGGAGTTGTTGGCTTCGCACGGGCGGCATCGACGGATATGCCGCTGGCGGCCATGTTCACAATTGCGCTGCTCGCGTGGTATGCATGGCACGAGAGTGCAGCGAAAGCATACTTGGCGCTCTTCTACGCCTGCCTGGCGCTGGGAGCACTCGCGAAGGGGCCAGTGGCGCCATTTCTGGCGGCGATGATTATCGTGATCTTTGCTGCGGCAAAGAATGATTTTGGCTCGATTTGGAGAACACTCTGGGTCCCCGGAGTTGTGCTCTTTCTCGTGGTGGCGCTTCCTTGGCACATTGCCGTACAGATTAAGAATCCGGATTTCTTCCGCGTCTTCGTTCTTCAACACAATCTTGCGCGCTTCGGCACCAACCTCTATCACCACCCTGAACCGTTCTGGTATTACCTGCCGGTCGTGCTGCTTGGCCTGATTCCGTGGGCTGTGTTCGTGGTGGCTGCGTTGGTAGAAACAATTCGCGTGTGGCTGACGGAACGGCAGGAGATGCTCGGGTCGGAAGATGCGCTGAACGCGTTGCTGGTGATCTGGTTGGCCGTCCCAGTCGTATTCTTTTCTTTCTCCCAATCGAAGCTTCCCGGCTACATTGTTCCGGCTTTGCCCGCAGGCACTCTGCTGCTGGCGGAGTATTTGCGGCGTCATGTAACGGTTAGCGAAAGTCCGAATATTTTTGTGACCATCCTGCACTCGGTGGTTGCGGCGTCCCCTGTCGTTTCAGCGCTGATGATCCAGTACATCGTTCTGCAACACCGGCTTCCATGGGGCAAGGCTGCGGCGATTTCATTTTCCTTTGCCGCTGTATTGGTGATCGGCATTGCGATAACGTTGCGTACGAAGCTCGGTTTCGGAGCATTGCGTTTTGTCACGCTGGTTCCAGTGGTGCTGACCGTTGCAGCGATACTGCGGCTAGGAGCTCCTGCTCTCGATAGCACACTCTCAGTGCGGCCACTGGCGAATGAGATTAGCCACTTGGAGAACAAACCCCTTCCACTGGCGGTGGCCCATGTTTCGCGAGAAATAGAATTCGGCCTGGCGTTCTATCGAAACCAAACCATCGATCGCTACGACTCAGGGCAGGTTCCGCCTGGAGAACATCTGGTGGTGGCTCCCGAGGGATCGCAGACGGCCATTGCCAAACAAGTTGCGGGCCGCCGCGTGTCTTACCTGGGCAGTTTTGCGCCGCAAGGTTTGGATTACTACTGGGTGTCCGCGGTGGGGATGGAGCAGAATAACCGCTAGAAGTTAGTGCTCAAATCTTGCCATCAGTAATAGCCCAGAAGCGAGACAATCTGTTCAGGGTTAGCCAGAGGAAACCCCTCGGTGCCCCTGCACCGTTCGCAGAGCACCTTCACATCCGAAGAATACGTCCGGGTGACGAGCAAATCCGTCCGCGATTCAATCAGTTTTCGCAGTTCAGTCGCCGCATCCGCGAAGCTCTCCGGTGCAGCTGGCTTTTTGTGCTCCTTCCAAGCTACTTCAACCTCGTCTGTTTTCACAATCGCAAGGAGTCTCAAGAAATCTCTTGCATACTTCGGCGCAATTGGAACGTTCGCCGATAAGTCCCAGCTCAGTCTTGCAGCTCGCGCGGTCGAATCCTGAAGAGAGATCATGCTGGGGAGTCCAGTCGAGCGGCCGGCCGGCGAGACACGGTCCATCACCGAACCACAGGCACGAAACACATCCACTCTGACCTTCGTCTCCGGATCAACGCACTGCAAGAGGGTTCTCCCCGGAGGGTCGAAGGGATGAACGTGGCGCAGCAGAAAGTCCCCTCCCAAACTCTCCGGAATGCAGTCAAAAGAGGGGACGATGAAATCGATATCGTTCAGAGAGCGTATCGATTGGTTGGCTCCGCGCTGCCCGATATGCAGTTCGGTGGCGAATCCACCAGTCAGCGCCTAACGCGAAGTGTCGTGACGACCAAGCTTGCAGAATGTCCGTTCCGCTCGGTCAAGATCGCGGCCTGCGAGAAAACCGCTGAAGATCATGCGTCCTCTAGACTACCGTAGCGGGGATATCGCGCTGCTCGCTCATGGTAGCATCTGCGTCGAACCCAATAAGCGAGCCCCCTTCCAATTCAGTTGCTCATGTCAGTCTATTCGTAGTCGAGCCAAAATTGCGCCGTGAATCCTCCGAGATACTCCCGTTTGCCACGGGGCGTGAGAAGCTAATACACTCGGTTTTTCGCGGCTGCAATTTGAATGCGCCGCTGAGGCACAACCCTCCAGGAGCTCGGGTGGAGATTCTCGATCTCAGGCATTTTTCCTCCGTCGATCTGCGTCCTTTATTGGAGGACGAGATCAGCGTGTGGTCGCGTCTGCTGTCCTGGGATTACGGCGGCTCCACCGATATGATCCTTCGCTACGTGGATGCCAAGATCCTGCCCGGCTACGCGGCCATCGATCGCGGACGAATCTTCGGCTACTCGTTTTTTGTTTACGAAGGCAGCAAAGGCGTAATTGGAGATCTTTTTGTCGCCAATGGCGGCCGCTTGCCCAACCCTCACGAAGTGGAATCTCAGCTCCTGAAACATGTGATCGAAACCCTGCAGCAGTCTCCGGGCATTCATCGGGTCGAAGCGCAATTGCTCATGCACGAAACCGGAGTCGTGTCGCAACCCTTTGTGGAACAGGGTTTCAGCCGGCATGCGCGGTTATTCATGGTATTGCCATTGGAAAATGCGACTCGGTCAACGCCGCCGTTGCATACAGACATTGAAATCCGGCGATGGTCGGAACAGGATTACCAACCCGCCGCCGCCGTGATCACCACAGCTTATCGCGGGCACGTGGATTCCGAAATCAACGACCAATATCGCAGCCTGAGCGGCTCATTGCGCTTTCTCAACAACATTGTGCGTTTCCCCGGATGCGGCACCTTTGATTCCGAATCATCTTTTGTCGCGCTGCATAAACGGACGCGCACGCTGGTCGGGCTCATCCTTTGTTCTCGCGTACGCCACGACGTGGGCCATGTGACGCAAGTGTGCGTGCTGCCGGAGTATCGCTCGCATGGAATCGGCGAATCGTTGCTGGCGGCGACCACGGCGAACTTACGCCAACGAAAATTTTCGTTGCTGTCTTTGACGGTCACGGAAGCCAATGCCCGCGCCGTGGAGCTTTATCTTCGTCTGGGATTCGACACCAAGCGGGTGTTCGACGCATTTGTGTGGGAAGGCTAGCGGCTGGCTCCCAGCTTTCGGTTCTCAGCTCTGAGCGGCGCGCAGGAGTCCGCGATAGATTTCCGCAGTCTCTGCATCGAAACAAACAAATTGCAGGGTTTCAATATCTCCTACGAAAGCTCGTACTTCGTTTACAGCAATCTCCGCCGCACGTTGCTTCGGAAAACCGTAAATGCCGGTGCTGATCGCTGGAAATGCAATAATCCGGACCTTTAGCGACGTCGCAAGCTCGAGCGCCTTACGATAGCACGACGCCAGCAACCGATCTTCATCGCTATTTCCACCCCGCCAAACCGGGCCAACGGTATGAATTACATACTTTGTAGGTAGGTGGTGTCCCTTGGTCGCTTTGGCATCACCGGTCTTGCAACCGCCCAATAGACGGCACTCTGCAAGCAGCCCCGGCCCGGCCGCTCGATGGATCGCGCCGTCCACGCCACCTCCACCCAGGAGTGAACTGTTGGCCGCGTTGACGATTGCATCGACCTTTTGCTTAGTGATGTCGCCCTGGATTACGTGGATTTCCATCGGATGGTGCAGTCGAATCTCGATCAAGTGGAAGCTGATAATCTAATGTCTCAACAGCCACATCACCCAGCCTGCCACAAAGACTCCGCCAACGAACATGGCAAAACAATAGAGGCCATAGCGAATTTGTTCGCGGGAGGTGCTGCGCTGAGTGATTCCGAAAACCACCGACGCAAACAGACCGAATAACACCGCGGCGCTGAAATGGGAGAGTTGCAGGTTCATGGCTTCTTCCCGATCGCGATGTGGTATGCATCGGCCGCACTGATGAAGTTCAGCAGACCCGCCACAATGATGTACTTGGTTCCGTAATCGGCCGTGGCATGGGAAACCGCGCTCTGCCCGAGATCCATCGCACGAGTCACGATGTACAGTCCTCCCGCACCCACGTCGCCTACGAACCCGAGGATGTCGAGGATGTCGCCGCCATTGGGTCGATACACGCGCCCCTGCAACGCCAACCCAAGCATGAACATGATCACGATCGAAGCCATGAGCAGCAGACCGCGGATCCAGCGTCTCTGGATCAGGTGTCCCGCGCCCGGAATCAGCCAGCCAATGGCGGGCGCGACCACGGACATGGGGGTCATGGTTGGAGGAGTTTCTATTTCTTTACTTGTCGAGGGATTTGCCATTCAGATGATTACAATCTCGCGTTGAATTTTACCTGTAACTTCAGCCGCTTTCGGCCGCACCAGCACGTTCACTTCGCTGCGCACACCGAATTCCGACAGATAGATGCCGGGTTCGATGGAGAAGCAGGAATTGGGCAGAATCCGGCGCTCGTCGTGGATTTCCAAATCGTCCATGTTAGCGCCGTTGGAATGGACTTCAGTTCCAATGGAATGTCCAGTCCGATGAATGAAGTAGTCGCCGAAACCAGCCTTCTTGATGTGATCTCGTGCTGCCCGATCTACTTCCCATCCGCACATCGCGCGCCCGCTGGCGATGCCTTCCTGCACCGCATTTACCCCGGCGTCGCGTGCATCCCGAACAACGGTGAAGATTTCCTGCATTCGCGTCGAAGGCGCTTTGCCTACAAAGCCGGTCCAGGTAATGTCGTAATAAACGGCGCCGGGCGTGTTTTTCTTCGCCCAAACATCCAGCAAAACGAAATCGCCTTCGCGAATGGGCGCTGGATTCTCCGCCCGAGGTTCGTAGTGCGGATCGCCACTGTGGGCGTTGACCCCGACAATTGGCGGATCGTCGGTCACCAGATTTTCGCGCCGGAAGGCTTCCATGAACCATTGCTGGATCTGGTGCTCGTTCGTCCCGCCATTACGCACTCGGCGCCCGATCTCCTGGAAAGCTGCCGCTGTGATCGCATCAACAGCATCCCGCGCCGCGAAGTGAGTCTTGATCTGCTCGTCCGTCCAAGTCGCTTCAAACAGCGCTACCAGATCGCCAGAGCTGACCACATTTTTCCCAAGGCCACGAATCAGTTCCAGTGTGCCGCCATCGACCAGGGAAATGGTGAAGACGATGTTATTGGGCGAGTACTGCATGGCGACATCGCGATGCGATGACAGCAGCACTTTCACTTGATCGAATAACTCCTGCCAGCCCGCATACTGAAGCTTCTTGCCGGGCAGCGAGTCGAGGTGTCGCGACTCGATCTTGTGTACAAGCTTAGTGGGCTCGCCTTCCGCCGGGATCAGATAGAACCACCGCCTCGTAACCATCAAATCCGGAGACAACCCCAGCACCCTGTAGGCAATGGGATCGCGGTGATGGTGATCGTAGAAAAGCCATGCGTCGATGTTCCGCTCGCGCAGCGCAGACTGTATGGCGGGAAGGTTCATGAGCAAACAACCATTCTAACAATGTCGGCGGCTTTGAGCGAATCGTTCTGTCTCCACTAGCGTGGGGACAGCCGCTCGCCGGTTGTCCTGTCGAGCGAAGGTCGGCAATGCGATCAGGCAGGGTTCGTCAGAATTTTCTTCTTCGTATCCGCCGGCAAGGTTTCGCACGCTGTGCGCAACACCAATCTCGGCGCCCGCTCGCGGATGCTCATCAGATAGGGCACGGTCCGCTTCGCATCGGCTTTGGCGGTTTCCCGCAGCAGCCAGCCCAATCCTTTTTGTACCATGTCGTCTTCATCGGAGAGAAGCAGATCGGATAAGCGCTTAATCTCGGGGAAGAACATCTTCTTTCGCGTTCCCTGAATCAACCCAACGCAAGCCGCCCGGCGGTGCCAGCGGTCCGGCGATTTCGCCCAGCGAAAAACTCTCGCTGCTCGATTTGGCTCGGGCGCAATCATCGGTGCGATCAGATAGTGCACCAGCCCATCATGATCAGCCCAACTCGATATTCGAGGCAGCCAGGACTCGAATAATTGAAACTCGGCGGCACCGAATTCTTTCGTTAGTTTTTCGAGAAGGAACACCGCAAAGACTTTTTCTTCCAAGACCCACCCAGTGAAAAGCTTGTCCGCGACTTGCACGAGAAATTCGAGTCCGAACTCATTCTGAATCTTTCGTCGGAAGCGGACCGCTACGCTGCGTAGTTTGGCGGTGTACCATCCGTGCGATTTGATCTCGTCTTTGAAGAACCATTGCACACCCACGCCGTGTTCGGCGGAGCCTCCGTCCCGGAGCAGTTGCCGGATCTCAGCGGCGATGCTTGCTGGCGAAGTTCTGCGTGTTGTCATAGCATGAGCTATTTCGCAGCAGGTGCGCTCGTCCTGAGAGTCTTGTCATAAATCCAGAGCAGGGCCGCGGTAGCAACGCCCACAGCCGTTACGCACCACCAGATTCGCCCAGGCTGGTGCATAACTTCTCCGAAATGATGGATCAGCATTCCGCCGAACCATCCGCCGATCAGCGAACCGATTCCGATCGGCAGAAACGCAAAGCCCATGTACGTGCCCTGCTGTCCCGAAGGCGCGAGCCGGGAGATGTATTCGTAGTAACGCGGCGATTGCGTAATCTCTCCCAGCGAAACCGTGAACAAGGTAACCACCGCCATCGGAACCGTGGGATGCGCGATCAGAATGATCCAGGCCAAGCCTGAGATCAGAGTTCCCAGTGTGATTGCGGTGAATGCAGGCATGCGCTGGCTGAGAAAACTGACGACCATTTGCAGCGAGATCACGGTCAGCGGCCCGGTGATGAGAATCAGTTCGGTGGTCTGCGGATTGATGTAATCGTGAATGTAGAGCGGCAGAATAATGAATTCCTGCCAGTACACAACCCAGTATCCGGAGAAGATCAAAAGAAAAAGCATGAATCGCGGATTACCGAGGACGGTTGCGAAATTCCTCGCCGCCTGGCCGAGGCTGACGGTCTGCGCCTCGTCTGAGCGGCGCGGCTCCTTGAAAAACAGCAGCACGGCGAAAAACATGGCAAAGACGCTCAGCGCCGCCACACGAAATACATTTTCGACCCGCATGTGCTGGTGCACCCAGGAAGCGACGTATGGTCCCGCTGCCCCGCCGATATTCACCAGTGTGTAGTAAATCGAATAACCAATCGAGCGAACGTTTTCTTTGGAAGCACGCGCCGTGGTTCCGACCACGCAGGGCTTGACCAGCGCGATGCCCAGGGCAGGAAGCATCAATACGATGGTCACCAAAACGCCGAGCGGCATGGCATTGCGCACGGGCGCGAGCCAGGGCGATCCAATCGACCCAAGCAAGAAATACGAGCAGCTTAAGATCAGGTACGCGAGCGAAAGTGATCGCCGGAATCCCAAACGGTCCGCCAGCGTACCGCCGAACACCGCGAGGAACCAGACCAGTCCGCCAAACAGGCCGGTCAGACTGCTGGCCTGCTCGACGCGAAAGTTTAAAGTCTCGTGAAGATATCGCGCCAGCGATGCGAAGGCAGCATAGTAAGAAAGCCGCTCAAAGAGTTCGCTAATATTGGCGACCCAAAAGGGCCGCTCGAAGCCGGTGCGAATCTCGTGAAAGCGCTCAGAAAAGGTCAAGAAAGGCTCCCGCTAAGCCGCCTGCGTACTTCGTCCGCCGATAATCCAGCGACGCGAATTACTTTTCTTCGGCTGGTCTCGCCGGACGCTATGGTAATGGAAGACCGCGGAACATCCAAAAGATTTGCGAAGAATTCGATGCAGGCATCGTTCGCCCGGCCGTTGAGCGGAGGCGCGGTCGAAGCCAGCTTCAGTGCGTCGCCGAGTTCGCCAGTGATCGCGTTCTTCTTCGCGCGAGGGTGGACTTTGATCGCAAAACTGGCTCCTGTTGGAGTCTCGTGTATAGGAATCACGGGTTTCCTTTGTGAACCTTCGTGTCCTTTGTGGTTAAGGTTTGGTTCTATCTCCAAAGATTGCCGTTCCCACGCGCACGCAGGTTGATCCTTCTTCGATCGCGACTTCGAAATCGTGCGACATCCCCATCGAAAGCGTGCGCATATCAACGGCGGGCAATCTTCGTGCGGCAATCTGGTCGCGCAATTCGCGAAGCTTTCGAAAATACGGCCGCGCCCGTTGCGGATCCTCGGAAAATGGGGGAACTGTCATCAGACCGCGAAACTCGAGATGGTCTAGCTTCGGCGCGGCTGAGAGAAGTTCCTCTAATTCGCCAGATTCCGGAGCGACTCCGCTCTTGGCCGCCTCGCCACCGACGTTGATTTCGATCAGAACTTCGAGCTTTTTTCCGAGTTGTTGTGCCGAGACATCGAGCTTCTGGGCCAGCCTCACCGAATCGACCGAGTCGATCGCGACAAACAACTCAGCCGCTTTTGCAGCTTTATTAGTTTGCAGGTGGCCGATCAGATGCCACTCGGCGTTAGGCAGACCCCTCAGCGCGTCGATCTTCCCGGCGAATTCCTGCACGCGATTCTCACCGAACAGCCGCAGTCCAGCGTCATAAGCCTCGCGGATGCGCTCTGCCGGGAAGGTCTTGCTAACCGCCATCAACTCGACTTCTTCCGCACGGCGCTGGGCGCGGCGAGCGGCAACATCGATTCGCTCACGCACCCGGGCCAGATTCTCCGCAATTGACATGAAAGGGCATCAACCACAAAGGACACTAAGGTTCACAAAGGAAATCCGGGTTACTTTGTGAACCTTTGTGTCCTTTGTGGTTAAGAGATTCGTCCGAATCACATGATCGCCGTCGGCGGCGCCGGTTCATCCGGGCTGCCGGCATTCGCTAGGGGCACTTTCATCATGACAAAAACCAGCACCGCCATGCCGATCAAACCGGAGAAGGAGAAATCTCCAACATCGATGTGCCAGAGCTGGTGATTGCTTCCGACCACGCCTGCGATTACCAACCCGCATAGCGCTTCTCCGGCGATCAGGCCCGATGCAGTCAACACGCCTGCGTTGTCGACTCGCGCCTTCTGCGCATCGTTGTAGTTGCGCCGATCGCGAATCATGTCCGTAAACCAGCGAATCACTCCGCCCACGAAGATCGCGGAAGTTGTCTCCAGCGGCAGATACATGCCGACGGAGAACAACATGGGACTTTTTACTTCCACCAGAATCATGGCGAAGCCCATGAGGATGCCGACCACGACCAGTGGCCAAGCCATGTTGCCGCCGACGATGCCCTGGGCCAACATTGCCATGAGGCCTGCTTGCGGGGCGGGCAAGGCGGCGCTGCCGAAATGATAGGCCTTATCGAGAATCATCAGCGGGAAGAACAATACGAGGGAAGCGACGATGGTGCCAAGAATGTCGCCCATCTGCATTTTTGCAGGCGTGCCGCCCAGAATGTGGCCGGCTTTCAAATCCTGCAGCATCTCGCCCGCAACTGCCGACGACACGCACACTACGGCTGCAACTCCCAGCACCGCGGCCACGCCGCCTACCCCCGAGACTCCCAGTGCCACCATAAGCAGAGCGGCAACCACGAGCGTACATAGCGTCAAACCCGAAACCGGATTGTTGGACGAGCCGATCATGCCAACCAGGTTGCCGGAAACCGCCGCAAAGAAAAAACCAAGAACGATCATGACGGCGGCAGCCACAACGGCGCCGGCCACGACCTTGCTTGTGCTCAAGTTGTGTGCGCCCGCGATGAAAAAGTAATACAGGCCGATCATCGCGATGAACACCAGCCCTACGCCCGCAAAAACGACTTTCGCGTTGAGATCGCGGTCCACACGGCTGGTCGCCTTATGCGCTTCGGCGGATTTTTTCAGATCAGATACCGCGCGCTTCATGCCGGCCATGAGTTGTTTGCGCATGCGAAAGAGCGTGAACCCTGCGCCCACCAGCATGCCTCCCACCGCGATCGGACGCACGATCGAATACCACACACTGAACGCAATGCCTCCCCAATAAGCCGCGGGGTTTGCGCCCGCGGGCATCGGTGGCAGAGTCGGCCCGAGAAAGTAGATGAGCAGCGGAACCAACAAGCCCCACGCCACCACGCCGCCTGCGAAGTTCAGCGACGCGAGCCGAGGACCAATAATGTAGCCCACCCCTAAATAGGCCGGACTAACCGCGGGCGAAGTGAATTGCGACATTCCACCGGTCGCAAGCATGGGGGCGTTCGCGCCGCGTCCCAGGCGCAAGCCCGTCGCCATCTTCGGAATGTTGACCAGAATATTTTTCGTGTACCAGAAGAGGTTGACCTGCGACAGAAAATACATCAATCCGCCAAAGCCCATGTTGGCGAACAAGATTTTCGCCGCCTTCGACCCCTGCTGTCCGGCCTTATGAATTTCCGCCGCCGCCACCGATTCGGGGAAGGGCAGCTCTGGATCTTCCACCATCACTCGCCGCAGGAGCGTAACGAACAAAATGCCCAGCAGTCCGCCAATCACCATCAACGCGACCGATTGCCAATATCTTTCCATGCCGAGACTCGGCCACAGTCCCGCAAGAACAAACGCCGGGATCGTGAAGACCGCGCCCGCGGCGACCGATTCGCCGATCGCGCCCACGGTTCGCGCCATGTTTTCTTCCAGCAGCGACCCTTTCATGAGCCGCAGCAGAGACATGCCAATGACGGCAGCGGGATAAGTGGCGGCGATGGTCATCCCGGCCTTCAGTCCGAGGTAGGCGTTCGCGGCCCCTAGAATTCCAGTCATCACCAGCCCAAGCATTACGGCGCGGAAGGTGAACTCCCGCATCTCCATGTTCTCGGGCACATAAGGTTTGAACTTTTTGGGGGCTTCGGTCGAATTGATGGTGCTTTGGGGGCTCATGGGCAAAATCCTCGCAAATGGTCAGCGCTGATCAATATTCAATATAAAGTAGGACGGCGCACGTTAGCACGTGAGATGCCTGCTTTACAAGTGGGATCGAAATCGGTGCGCAGTGCAAGGGCGACAATTCGAGTCATCGTTGTCTCCGACAAAAAGGGCACAGCGGCTGAGCTGTGCCCCGTTAATCGGCAGCTTAAAGAAATATCCGTCGCGCTACGGCGTAATGCGGTAAACGATCCCTAAGTTGGATTTCCCTCCGGTCTCCGCCATTCCATACAATCTTCCCGTTGCGTCGATATAGGGATTGCCGGTCGGTTGAGCTCCGTCATTGGCTCCTACGAAGCTGTGCAGAACCGTCTCCTTCCAGGTCTTCCCCTTTGTGAGCTTATAGAATGCCCCTAAATTGCTGGAGCCTCCGTTCAACGCTGTACCGTACAGGTTCCCTTTGCTGTCCATAACAAGGCCCCCATACGGATTGTTGCCGTCTCCACTTCCACTGGCGCCGAACTCATGCAGAATCTTTTCTGAATAGTTCTTTTTGGTTTTCGAGTAAACCAGTTCCCAAACCGTGCCGTTGCCGTTTGTGCCGCCAAACGACGTTGCACCGTAGATGTTGCCGGACGCGTCGCTGATCAGATCAATCCAGTACAGCCCGGACCCGTCGCCGTTTTGGCCGGTGAAGCTGTAGAGCACCGTGTCCACCCAGCCTTTCTTGGTGGGGCTCAGGCGGTAGATTACACCCTGTCCGCTAGCACCACCGGCCGGGGCTGCTCCGTACAAGTTTCCAGCGGTGTCCATCATCAGCCCTTCGTATGGAAAGCCGCCGTTGGACGATCCGTTGAGACTCTGAATCACCGTCTGCTTCCAGCCTTTGGACGTCTTCTTCAAACTGAAAACTGTGCCCGCGCCGGAGGCGCCTCCATCGGGAGTAGTGCTGTACATAGTTCCGTCGGTGGCTATCGTCATTCCGGCCGAAGGGTTGGCTCCGTCCGCGCCAGTGGCACTGAAGTTGTAAATTACCTTCTCTTTCCATCCGCCACCGGTTTTTGGAGATAACTCATAAACGGTCCCCGTACCGTTGGTCCCGCCGCCCTGGGTGGTGCCGTAAATGTTTCCTTTGGCATCAAAAGCCAAATGGCCATGTGGCCCGTTGCCGTCCCCGTTAGAACCCGTGAACTCATAGAGAACGGTTTCCTTGCCCGCAAGAGACAGCATAAACACAGTTCCCGCGGAGTAAGTTCCGCCGACAGCTGTTGCCCCGTAGAGATTGCCTTTTGCATCGCTGATGAAATAATTGCTCCAGGGTCCACTACCGTCACTGCCGCCGCCAAAGTTCCACAACACTTTTTCCGTGCTGGCCCACGATGTCAAGGCCAGCGCCAATACCACTGCGAACATCCCGACGAACCTTTTCACAGAACTCCTCCTGATTGCTTTCTGGTATCTGAGCTGTTTGAGTGCGCACGTGCTCAGGGCTTCCAAGTTTACACCAGAGCGCCGTGCAAAAAAGCTCCAAAACCAAGGCTGGACAAGGAATCTGCTCTGCCGCACTTTCGCCTGCCACAGGGAGGATGCTGAACTTTCGAATCTCGTCCGTGGTAGTTAAGTTGCGAAAAAGCAACGCTCCCTAGAACTTCAGCAGAATGTTGCCAAGGCTCAGAGCAACCCAGATGTTGGCGCCGTCGAACGCCACCCCGGTTGATCCGCCATTAGCATTGAAATAGCCGATTCGCTTTCCATCGCTGGCGCGTAGCTCGGCCAGCGCAACGTTCGCACTCACCCAAATGTTGACGCCGTCAAAGGCCACCCCATATGGGGCTCCCCCGACCTCAAACGTCCCCAAGGTTTTGCCGTCGCTGGCCCTTAGTTTGCTGACGGTTCCGTCAGCATTGTTCGCCACCCAGACGTTGGTCCCGTCAAACGCGACACCATACGGCGTCCTGCCCACTGGAAATTTCCCTGCATCTGAACCGTCCCGCCGTAGCCGCGTCACAACGTTATCCCCGCTGGTGACCCAAATGTATGTTCCGTCAAACGCCACCGCGAACCCCCCGCCGGAAATGTTGAATGTGCCCAAGTTCTTACCGTCGCTGGCACGTAGCTTACTCACCCCCGGACCGTTCACCACCCAGATGTTTTCCCCATCAAAAGCCAGCCAAAACGGGTAGGAGCCAAGCGGGAAGGTGCCCAGAATCTTGCCATCACTGGCCCGCAGCTTCGTAATGCTTCCCTTCGAGGACCAGTTGGTAACCCACATGTTTGCGCCGTCGAACGCAATGCCAATTGGAACTCCCCCCACCTCGAAATTGCCCAGATTCGCACCGTCGCTGGCGCGCAGTTTCGTAACCGTGCCCTCGGTGTTCGCGGTCCAGATATTGGCTCCGTCGAAGGCCATACCGTACGGATTGCTGTTCTGGGTTTTGCCCACGGTGAAGCTGTTCCGGGCCAAGTTGGCTTGGTACCACCTCAGCTGCGCAATTCTCAGCGGATTACCACCGGCCCAGTTCTTGCTCGGCACCTGTGCGTCGCTGTTGGTAGCCTGCCATGTGGTCACGTTTACGCCGGTTTGTCCGCACAGCGGCACGGAACTGAGGGCGACGGCTAGAACTGCGGCAAGAGAAAAGGCGTTACTGCGGTTGATCTGCAGCGTAGGCATATCGAATCTCCTCGTCCGTTGTAGTTAATTTGCGAAAAAGCAAAGCGCCCTAGAACTTCAGCAGAATGTTGCCAAGGCTCAGAGCAACCCACGCATTGGCGCCGTCGAACGCGACCCCGGTTGATCCGCCATTAGCATTGAAATAGCCGATTCGCTTTCCATCGCTGGCGCGTAACTCTGCCAGCGCAACGTCCGCACCCACCCAAATGTTAGTTCCGTCAAAGGCCACCCCGTAGGGGGCTCCCCCGACTTCAAATGTCTCCAAGGTGTTGCCGTCGCTGGCTCTCAGCTTACTTATCGTCCCGTCAGTATTGTTCGCCACCCAGATATTCGCGCCGTCGAAGGCGACACCAATCGGACCCCGGCCGACACTGTAGGTTCCCAACACCTTGCCGTCGCTGGGGCGAAGCTTGACTGCTGTGCCCGCATAGCTCGTCACCCAGATAAAGGTTCCGTCGAAAGCCGCCCCGATCGCCCCATAGAGATTGAACGTGCCCAGGTTCTTCCCATCGCTGGCTCGCAGCTTGCTCACCGTGCCGTCGCTGAAGTTCGGCACCCAGATGTTCTCCCCATCGAAAGCTGGCCACCAGGGTGCTCCGCCCACTTTGAAGCTGCCCAGGCTTTTGCCATCACTGGCCCGCAGCTTGGTCACACTGTCTGGACTGACCGTAACCCAGACGTTGGCTCCGTCAAACACGACACCATTGGGCTGGCCGCCCACCGTGAACGTGCCCAGGTTCGCGCCATCGCTGGTGCGTAACTTCGTGACCGTGCCATCGCCGCTATTGGCCGTCCAGAGGTTTTGCCCGTCAAAGGCAAGACCGTAGGGGAAGCTGTTCTGGGTTTTGCCCACGGTGAAGCTGTTCCGGGCCAAGTTGGCTTGGTACCACCTCAGCTGCGCGATCCTGAGCGGATTACCAGCCGCCCAGTTCTTGCTGGGCACTTGTGCTTCGCTCCCGGTAGCTGGCTCGCCCACGCTGGCCTCCTGCGCGCGGCTAGGAAACACATTCGCCGTCGGCACAATCACCAGCGCCAAACAGATTCCAATCACCACGCGTTTCATATTCTGTTACCTCCCCTGGGTTCGGTCCGGAAATGCGAAATGAAGACTTGCACATCGAAATCATGGATCGCAGCCGTGCTCCGGCCTACATTTTGTTGACGCTATTCTTGAAGGCGACCGCCACCCAAATGTTTTCGCCGTCGAACGCCACCCCGGTCGACGTCGGGCTGCCAACATCGAACAGGCCAAGCTGCGCCCCGTCGGAATCGCGCAGCTCAACCACATACGTGCCAGTCACCCAGATGTTCACGCCGTCAAAGGCCACCCCATAGGGCGAGCCAGGTGCGCTAAATGTTCCCAAGGTGGTGCCATCGCTGGCACGCAGTTTGCTTACTGTCCCATCTGCGTTATTCGCCACCCAGATGTTGGCACCGTCGAAGGCTAACCCGATTGGATTGTGGCCGACACTGTAGGTCCCCACCGTTTTTCCATCCGTGGCCCGCAGCTTGGTTACGGTGCCGCCGTAGCCAGTGACCCAAACGAAGGTCCCGTCAAAAGCCGCGCCGATAGCGCCGCTGATATTGATCGTTCCAAGGTTCTTGCCGTCACTGGCCCTCAGTTCGCTCACGGTGCCGTCGCTGAAGTTCGGCACCCAGATGTTCTCCCCATCAAAGGCGGGCCACCACGGCGCTCCGCCCACATCGAAACTGCCCAGGACCTTGCCATCGCTGGCCCTGAGCTTGCTTACCGTGTTTGGACTCACTGTAACCCAGACGTTAGCGCCATCGAACACCACGCCGTTGGGCTGACCCCCGACCGTGAACCTGCCCAGCGGCGCTCCGTCGCTGGCCCTGAGCTTGCTCACCGTACCCTCGCTGCTGTTGGCCGTCCAAATGTTAGCCCCGTCGAAAGCGACGCCGTATGGTTGGCTGTTCTTGCTCTTGCCCACATCGAAGGTCGTGGGGACCCGATTGGCTTGGTACCAATTCAGGAGCGCGATCTTCAGCGGGTTTCCAGCCGCCCAGTTCTTGTTTGCTCTTCGGTCATCGCTGCTGGCGGCCTGCGCGGACTGGTCAGCTTCCTGCGCCCGCCCCTGAAACAAATTCGCAGTCGCAACAAGTGCAAGCGCCAAACAGATTCCAATCACCACGCGTTTCATACTTAGTTACCTCCCCTGGGGGCGGTCCAGAAATGCGAAAAAGACGCAACCCCGGAGACGGGCTCAAATCCAGCCTAAAACCAAAACTGCGGGATCCCTGAACCAGCGGCTGGAGGCCCGACCGGCGCCTTCCAATCACGTGCGGCACAGCTTACTACGCTTTTGGGCACAATCCACCAGCAAATTGCGGGAACCTGCGATGCCGGAATAAGCGCGGCCCTACTTCTCCCGAGCCGCTATTTCGACCTCTTTCAAGATTCCATCCAGGTCGGCGCGGGAGAAATACCGTCCGCCCAGAACCACGCCGGAAATCTTCTGGGTGTTGCGAATGTCGTCGAGAGGATTGGCGTCCAGCAGGACGAGGTCGGCAAGCTTGCCCTCTTCGACCGTCCCCATGTCGCCGGTGCGGCCAAGAAACTTTGCCGGATTGAGCGTAGCGGTTTGCAGCGCCTCCATCGGAGTCAGCCCCGCTTTCACGAACAGCTCCAGTTCCTGATGCAGGCTGAATCCCGGAATAACATAAACGCCGGCAGCCGTATCGGTGCCAGCCATCAGCGGCACCCCGGCGCGATGCATGGCCAGCGTCATCTCCAGTTCCATGGCTACGAACTGACGGCGGTAGGCGACCGGATCGGTGTCCATTTCTTTCAAAATGCTGGCGGTGAACTTTTTGTAAGTTGCGTTGCGCAAAGACGCGGCCGCGTATTTGGCTCCGGGACTCTGGCTCAGGTCGAGGTCATCGATCAGCCACTGGCCTCGCTCCCAGTAGAGCGTGGGCACTTGCCAGGTTCCGTTCTTCGCCAGCAGAGCGATCAGCGCCGCGCACTTGGGTGCGCTGTAAGTTTCGACCACGCGGCGCGGCCCTTTGGGCCCTTTTAATAATTCGTCCTCGATGGTCGAGCAGCCTTCGAAGATGCCGGTGTAGTGCTCGATGCTCTTCTGCCCGGCATTGCTGGCCTCGGAGGCGCGAATGGCGTCAGGAACATGGCCGACGAAAGTCATGCCCTGCTTTTTCGATTCGTCGGCGACGGCGAAGTAAGCATCGCGAGGAATGTAGGATTGCACCTTGATAAAATCCGCGCCGCCGAGTTTGAGATCGTCCACCGCCTTGCGGCCTTCCGCGGCCGTTGTGACCGGGACGGAAGCAGGGAAGTGCGGCGGAGCGCCGTCGATCATGGGCCCGGAAATCACCATGCGCGGACCGACGATCGTCCCTGCATCGATTTGGGTGCGCCACTCTTTCAGCAACTGAAGGTCGCCGCCCATATCGCGAACGCCAGTGACCCCGTTGGCTACGAACAGCGGCAGGATGAGCTCCTTGCCGCCGGGAAGCCAGTCACCGAAGTTGGTGTGAACGTGCATATCCCAAAGGCCGGGGATGAGGAACTTGCCGCTTCCATCGACCAATCGAGTCTCTTTGGGCAATTTGTAGGACGATTTCTTGATCGCGGCGATGCGGCCGCCGTGAACCGTGACCGTCATATCCGGTTCAGGTGGCCCACCTCTGACATCGATCACGGTCACGTGCGTGATGGCGAGCGTCTTCGCGTCGCGCGCCGATTGCGCTGCGACGAATGGGACGAGCAGGATCAGCAACCACAGGCGCGCGAGACGATTCATCCTAAGCTTCGCCTACTGGCAAGTTGGAAACTTGAGCGAAGCCACTCGGGTGTGGAAAGTCAGAAAATTGTTATTAGAAGTTTTCGGGATGTACTGGTTCACATACCAGAAGGTGCAGTCATCCGAGGGATCGATGGCCATACTGCTGTAGTCCCCCCAGCGGCTCGCTCCCTCCGCAGACCCTTTTCCGGTGAAAATGGTAAGCGGGCTTTCCATCGTGTTCGGGGCATCAGTTGGCACGCGTCCGGTGAAAGCGATCGAGGGATGCACAGTTGTCGCGTTGGATTCGCTATAGCCCAGCGCCATGTCCCCAGCTTTGTCCATGTCGATGCTCCCCATCCACAGCGAATTGCCGCCGTGCATGAACGTGCCCTGCTGAAAGACCTTGGGAGTGCCGTTGGGATCGCGGATTTCGTACCAGCGCTCGCCGGACGCGGCTTTGCTGGTCATCACCGAATGGCTCACCACCAGCGATTCGTGGTCGGTGAAGTTGCGATAAGCCAGCCGGAACATCAGGCGATCGCCGAGAGAATCAATTAGCTGCGCGGTGCCCGGCTGCGGAATGCAGGTGCCGCCTCCGCAAGCCATGGTGTAAGCCTTCACCGGAATCGTGATTGGACCAGTGAATTTGGATTTGGTTGGATTGGCGAAGTCCACGTGGAAGCGGTAAAGATGCAGAGAGGTTGAGCTGGACAGGTCGACAAAAAAGCTGGGCTCGCCCGCCGGAGGAGGCGTGGCTCCATCCGCATTCGAAGGGAGAAATGAGAACTCGCTGGGACTCTTGAAGCAGACCGCTTTGGCCTTGGCTCCAGTCAGCATGGCAGCGCGATCATAGGCGCAGGCGTCATCGGCGATAAAGCCACTCCCACCGAACAGATTGTAATTTGCGTAATAAGCGTCGGGCCAGACGCTGAGCTTATCGTAGTCATTGAGCACATTCGTCCCAAACTTGAAAACGTAGCGGTTGTACTTGCCGGTTGCGTCCGAAGTTTGGGAGACGGCAATGCATTCGTTTCCCGTGCTGAATCTGTTGTCGCCGGCAATCTGGCTGATGATCCAACGATTGGCGAACTGGTCGTAGAGGACGATGGGATCAGTCCAGAAAAAGGTCTGCCCCTGTCCACACAATCCGGGCAGTCCGGTGAAAAGCGCGCTGATCTGCTGCGGACCGAAGACTGATTTTCCCGTGGCCTTGTCGTAAACCTGCCACGCCGTATTAATGGTTTCCACCACCTGGGTTGAGCCCACCGCGAGATTGTTATCGGGAGGAACTCCTTCCAGAGCCTTGCCATTGGCGGAGTTTGGAATGCCCTCGAAGTTGAATCCGATCATGGCGGAAACCGGCGGCGCCAGCGTGGTCTGTTCCGCAAGATCTTCTACCGGGATCGAAGCCCCGGAAAGAATCCGGCGAGGCCGCGGGTGTTCCATCTCACGCGGCATGGGGCCGTGCGGAGCCTCCATGGAATACTCTCGCGCCGGCAACGAAGTGTCGTGATAGCTGTCATAAACAACTTCCGGGCGGCTCTGTGCCGGCTTCTCTGCGAACAGCGAACTCGGGAGGGTGAGGCTGCACATTATTATCACCGCAGCTAGAATTGCAACTTTCGTGTTCATACGTTCTCCTGCAATTCGGGATCTCATAGATTTAGGAATGCGACGGAAGCCTGGAGACGCTGACTCGAGACGCCGAACGCGTCCCGCTCAGTCCCATAGAGTTTGATCTGACAGAGCCTTCTGGTCAAGATGAAAAAACATGCACTAGCCTGAAACGGGACTGATAGTATCTCCGATCAGGTCCACTCGCGCTCATCCACTATGGAAGTTCCCGTACTCCAGACAAAACGCCTGACTATGCGCGGCCACCGGTTGGACGACTTCGCGGATTGTGCCGCGATGTGGGCCGATCCCGTCGTGACTCGCTACATCGGCGGAAAACCGCTGTCCGAAGAGGAAGCCTGGACGAGATTGTTGCGCTACGCCGGACACTGGGCGCTGATGGGCTTCGGCTATTGGGCGATCGAGGAGAGGGACACGGGCCATTTTGTCGGCGAGTTGGGATTCGCGGACTATAAACGGGACATAGAGCCGTCCATCAAAGGCGTGCCCGAACTGGGCTGGGCGCTCGCCTCCAAAGCTCACGGCAAAGGTTATGCCACGGAGGCGGTTGGTGCGGCGGTGGCCTGGGGGGATGCGCACTTTGGATCGGCGCGAACGGTTTGTTTGGTCCATCCCGAAAACCTTGCGTCGATTCGGGTCGCGGAGAAATGTGGATATAAGGAATTCCAGCGTACGACTTACAAAGGCCATCCTACGATAATGTTTGCCCGGCTTTTCACGGAGTAAACTTGAAGACCATTCCTTTATCGTAGTATCCGCCGCCGAATGTCGTGCCGTAGAGGTTGCCGGCAGAGTCTCTAAGAAGGCCACCGTGAGGAAACCAGCCGTCGTCTCCGCCGGCAAAGCGGTGCAGAACGGTCTCCTTGCCGGAACTGGTCAGCTTGAAGATGGTTCCGCAGCCACCTCTGCAGTTGGAAATACCGCCCTGACGGGTCGTGCCGTAGAGGTTTCCATCTTGGTCGCGAACCAGGCCTGCCACCGGGTGGCAGCCATCGGGTCCTCCTCCGACTACTCCTTTGAAGGTATATAAAATCGTGATGTGCCCGCTCTCTTCAAGCTGGAAAACCGTTCCGCACCCGTTTCCGTACGGATTCAATCCGCCATCCGTGGTTGTGCCGTAGAGATTACCGCTGTCGTCGCGGATCAGGTTGCCTTGGGGTTGCGACCCGTCACTTTCGCCCGTGAAGGCGTACAGAATTGTCTCCTTCCCATTGCTATCGAGCTTGAACACGATTCCCTCTTGATAGCCGTCGCCACCGCTATATGTTGTTCCGTATAGATTCCCATTCTTGTCTGTGACCAGGCCTCCCATGGGATTCCCGCCGTCGTAGTTGCCGGGCCCAAAACTATGCAGAATTGTTTCTTTGCCAGCAGGGTCCAGCTTGAATACGATTCCGCTGTCGTAGGATCCCCCGCCCGACGTAGTCCCGTAGAGATTCCCCGACGCATCCCTCAGAAGGCCAGCGTAGGGAGAGAAGCCGTCCGAGGATCCATTGAAGGCGTGGAGGACGCTGAAATGGCCCGATGCATCTGCCGAAAACACCGTGCCGGTTGCTTTCTCTCTCCCGCCGTAAAATGTAGTTCCATAGAAAGTGCCATTTGCATCGACGATCAAACCTGCCCAAGGATACTCGCCGTTCTCGGGGACAAAAATATGGAGCAGAGATTCTTTACCGCTTGTGTCGATCTTGAATATTGTTCCATAGCCGTAAACGCCCGATGCGGTTGTCCCATAGAGGTTGCCATCAGCATCCATGATCACTCCCGCTCGCGGGCCAATGCCATCGCCCAGCCGATTGAAGTTGTGGAGAACCTTAAGAGTCTGCGCTGGTGCCGATTGAACTGATGTGATCGAAAACAACGCAACGGAGATCAGCACTGCGAGCACACGTCGCTTGGAATTTGCAGCTGGATTGGTAAGACTGTTTTCCATGCGATCGACGCTCCTTACTTCGCGGGAATCGGGGCAGCAACTCCCCTCGCGAGCTTTCCTAACGTTGCGGGATGTTCAGCCTCAGCAGCACTCAGTCGCTCGTCCTTGCCGGATCCTTTTTCCTTTCCCGCAGGAATAGACTTGTTGGGCGTGGTCTCGTAGGCGTAGCCGGTTAGCACGGCGTCGTCTGCCTGGACACTAAGCCGAGCCCAGCCATAGTGATACTTGCCATCCACCTTGAACCTGAGGCCCAGATAGCGGTTAGTGACGTTCACCCATGGAGCGGACGCGATCGAATAAGAAGAAACCTCCGAAAAGCCTGCCATGAAAGCCTTGCCGTGCTGGAAGCGGAGTCCGGGTCCAATGCGATCGCCGGCGTGCAAGGCAGATGCATGTAAACCCTGAAAGTTCTTGTAGCCGATAATGCCGCCCCCCGGGTCCACCAGGTTCGCCGGATAAGCGAACAAATCCGACCATCTTGATGCGAACCAGAAATACAGGGCAAAATCATTGACTCCGTCGTGGTTCAGGTCAATAAAAAGTGGAGTCAGGAAAGGGAGCTTCTGGTCAGCAGGGGTGTAGATAATTTTGGCTTCGGCTGTTTGCGAAAAAGCCAGCATCCCGATTCCCGCAGCACTCGCGGCAGCGGCGTAGGCTAGCAGGTTTTTCTCAAGAATTGATCCCAGGCGAGCTGGGGCCGGTCGTGCGTCTCCCCGCGGAGAGTCTGGAGCAGTCATTGCTTCTCTCCTTGCCGGTCGGCTGCCTATTATGATTGCGCGGAAGCGCGGAGTCAATGGGCAGAATCTTGCAGCATCATAAACGGGATGAACAGAGGAGTGTGCGAGGACTCCGTATTTTCGTGGCTCCAGACAAACAGCAGATTCCTCGCTTCGCGAGGAATGACAATAGTGATGCGATGGCAATCTTGGATCGGGCAGGCATCACTTCAGCACCCGGAAGTTCACGTTGCTGGCGAGCTTGCGCTTCGGTGTAACCACTCTTACTTTGCCGGTGGTTGCGCCAGCGGGAACCGTGGTTGTGATTTCGGAATTTGACACCACCTTGAACACCGCCGTCGTGTTGTTAAAGGTGACGCTGGTCGCTCCGGTCAGATTGTTGCCGAGGATAATCACTTTCGCTCCGACTTTGCCGGCAGTGGGCTGGGTCTCGACGAACGGGTGCAGCCCCGTGGCAAAGCTGAAAACCGTGCCATCGCCCTCGGTGCCGCCCGCGCCGCCGCCGATCGTCGTCCCGTAGAAGTCTCCATTGGTGCCTTGTATCAGCCCAGCCTCGGGGATTTTTCCATCCATGCACTGCGAAAGTGAGCAGAAGCTGTAAAGCGTGGTCAGAGTGCCCGCGGGGGTCATTTCAAAGATTGTGCCTGCGCCAGTCGTTCCGCCCGCGGAGGTTGTTCCGTAGAGGTTTCCATCCGTGGCTTGCACCAGCGCGCCCAAAGGCTCCCCGCCATCAGTGAAATCGAAGTTCTGCCACGTGGTCAGGGTGCCTCCTGGAGCGATTTCGAAGACCGTGCCATATTTGGCGGTCCCTCCAAGATACGTTACGCCGTAAAAGTTCCCATTCGTGGCTTGCACCAGCCCCGCATAAAGGTAATCTCCGTCAGTGCCGTCAAAACTGTGCAGACTGGTGAATGTGCCGCCGGGGGTAATTTTGAAAACCGTGCCGCAGCCGCCGCCGGAGCAGGCGGTGCTGGTTCCACCCAGAGTCGTTGTCCCGTAGAAATTTCCGTCAGTGGCTTGCACCAGCGCGGCGTTGACGAGCTCTCCGTCAGTACCGTCGAAGCTGTGTAGGGTGGTCAGTTTGCCCGCCAGCGTAATCTCATAAACAGTGCCCAGGAAGCTGGAGCCGCCTTCCGAAGTGGTGCTGTAGAGCTTCCCATTGGTGGCTTGAATTAACGCCGCACCCGGGCGCGCTCCGTCGGTACAGGCTGTCACGGAGCAAAAGCTGTAGATCGTGGTCAGTTTGCCCGCCAGGGTCATTTCAAATATCGTGCCAAAGCCGTTGGCCCCGCCCAGGTTTGTTGTCCCGTAAAGGAGCCCGTTGCTGGCTTGTACCAGCCCGGAGTTCGGAACGGATCCGTCGGTGCAATTGGTTTGGGCGCAAAAGTCGTAGAGCGTGGTTAGTTTGCCCGCCGGTGTGATCCCAAACACCGTCCCGCAGTCGGGGACACAGCCTGTGCCCTTGTTCGTGCCGCCATATTGTGTGGTCCCATAGAAGTTCCCATTCGTGGCTTGAACCAGATTCGCCAGATAAGGCTGCGACCCATTGGTCCCCGTGAAACTCGCCAGGGTTGTGAGGGTTTGGGCGGACGGGGGAACGGCGGCCGCGGCACAAAACACCAGAATCGCGCAGGCCCATTGCCATCTTTTCAGAAAAGTCTCGTTGTGGCCTTGCGTCTGCGGCAGAGTACACGACGCGAACGTTCGCAGTATCGTCATCAAGATTCTCCTTGCGGTGAAGGCCATGCCTGGCCTGGGTTCTCTGGCTATCTTCGGACAAGGAAAACCCACCCCAGCGGGGATCTGGAGGGCCCTTCCCGAAACCAGCCTACACTACGCATTGCGCAAAGCCACAGGGAAAACCGTCACGGGGAGGCGAAATAGTTGATCGGGGCTTCGGGGAGATGGCGGCTGAAATTAAGGTGGCACCGCCGGGTGCCCGTCCTTCTCGCGCCCTTTGCAGAGGGCGGGGTTCTTTAGTTCGTTGGACGCGAACCTGGAACGCCCCGGAGTCCTAATCCCTGCTTTTCTTAGGACGAGGATCTTCAGGGTTCAAGAGAAGCTCCATTACGACTCAAGTAATTATGCGCTCGTAACGTTCTCTAACACTTGAAGAGGTGACCCTGAAACGATTTCTTGCACTCGATCCGCAGAGATGTTCTTTACGGCTGCCACGTTAACACTTTCTCTGAGGAGTCGCTTGTCGGCTTCATTCGTTATCCACTTGGCGCCGACCACGCCCACAAGAAATGCTCCAGCGACGGCGGAGAATCGCAAGTGGATCAGAGCGTTTGCGTCCGTAACATCTAAGTCTGCCCCGGAGCCGTAGAACGCCCATGATGCAAACGCAGCGAACGCGCCAATGAATACCGTTGAGAGCGCACCTGGACACAGAACGCCTTTCACGCGGCGAGGCAGCGCAAAGCCGTTATTGCTAACCAAAGCATTGACGAAACCTCCCACAGATCCGGCAATCACGATAAGGGCCGCACAGGACCAAGGGTGCATATGTTCCTCCATTGCTAAGCTATGGCTGCTCAGTTCGCCATATTCTAATTCCGACCGCCTCCGCGCGCCTGCAATTTTCGGCGCCGGTAACAGGTGCTCCCGGACGCCGGTGGCAACCAGGCCCTTCGGACACGATCTGTTTCCGTTCCGGTTGATGCCCTTGCCATCCGCATGTTAGGGTAATGAGTTTCACCATCCCAGCAGCCGCTGCTCTGATCGAGGGACCATTGTCCGCTGTTCAATCGACCACGCCGACTATTCGCAAGACCGCGCTCAACGCCGTCCATCGCCAGATGGGCGCGAAGATGGTCGACTTCAATGGCTGGGACATGCCGGTCGAATACCCCTCGGCTGGGGGCATAATTGCCGAGCACAATGCGGTTCGCGCCAGCGTGGGCATCTTCGATGTTTCGCATATGGGCGATATTCGGCTGCAAGGGCCCGAGGCGCTGGCCGCGGTTCAGCACATCTCCATGAATGATGCGTCGCGGCTCGCTGTCGGCCAGGCGCAGTATTCGGCGCTGCTCTATCCGCAGGGGACGTTTGTCGATGATGTGATTGTGCATCGTCTGGGCGAAGACGATTACCTGCTGGTGATCAACGCCGGAACGCGCGAGAAGGATTTCAACTGGGTGCGCGACAACACGCGGCAGTTCGATTGCGCGGTCGAGAATCTTTCGGACGACTTTACCCAGATCGCGATTCAGGGCCCCAAGGGCGTGAATCTGCTTCAAAAGCTCACCGATGCGAATCTTTCTGCAGTGAAATTTTATTGGGTGACGCGCGGGACGGTCTGCGGGCTCCGCGATATTCTAATAGCGCGCACTGGCTATACCGCCGAAGATGGATTTGAAATCTACGTGCCTGCGGACGAAGCCACCAGCGCCATGGTCTGGAATCAGGTGCTCGATGCAGGCAAGGAATTCGGCGTCGTCCCCTGCGGACTCGGGGCTCGCAATACTTTGCGCCTCGAAGGCGCGCTATCGCTCTACGGACACGAAATTTCAGATACGATCAATGTGTGGGAAGCCGGGCTGGATCGTTTCTGCAAAATGGAAAAGCCGGACTTCATCGGCCGCGCCACGCTGGAGAAAGCGAAGGCTGCAGGCTTGAAGCGAACGTTGATCGGGCTCGAAATGATTGAGCGCGGTATCGCCCGCGATGGCTACAAGGTTTTCGATGACGGCGGCCGCGAGATTGGCTACGTAACCAGCGGTTCCTACGCGCCATTTCTAAAGAAGAATATTGCCCTGGCATATGTGCCGTCCGAGTTCGCGAACGTAGGATCGACGTTGAAAGTGGAGTGCCGCAGCCAGGGCGTGAAGGCACAGGTTGTGCCAACACCATTTTATAAGCGTCCGAAGAAGAGTTAGAACGCCACAAGCCAGAAGCCAAGAGCCAGGAGCTAAACGCTAAGTCATGCCTTATCCAACCGATTTCAAGTACACGAAAGAGCACGAGTGGATCAAAACCGATGGCAAGAGCGCGACCATCGGCATCACGGATCATGCGCAGGGGTCGCTCGGCGACATCGTTTTCGTCGACCTGCCCAAACCCGGGGCGGACATTGCCGCGGGCAAGACGTTTGGCTCGGTCGAGTCGGTCAAGGCAGTATCGGACCTGTACGCTCCCGCTTCGGGCACCGTGACCGAGGTGAATGGCGAACTGGCAACCGCTCCGGAAAAGATTAATAAAGACGCGCATGGCTCGTGGATGATCAAACTCACGCTCAAAGATCCGAATGAGTTGAACGGCTTGCTCTCCGCCGCCGACTACGAGAAGTTCGTGGCGGAAGAAGGCGGATAGTTTGGTGTCACGAGCACGGGCTTGAACCACAAAGGACACGAAGGTGCACAAAAGAAGTTCAAGTTGTGCCGCCATCGATTTCCTTTGTGAACCTTCGTGTCCTTTGTGGTTGGTGCCTTTGGTTTGGAGATCACCATCGACCTGACTTCGACTTACATCTAACTCTTATGCGATATCTGCCTAAATCTCCTGCCGACCGCGAAGCCATGCTGAAAGCCATTGGCGCGCGATCGATCGACGACTTGTTCGCGCCCATCCCGGCTGAGTACCGGCTCAACCGGGATCTCAAAGTTCCGCGGCAGATGGCCGAGTCCGAAATCGTAGACTGGTTCCGCGAACGCTCGCGCGAAACCGCCGATGGCTACGCAAATTTTCTCGGCGCCGGCGCCTACTACCATTATCGTCCAGTGATCATCGATTCGCTGATTTCGCGCGGCGAGTTCCTCACGGCGTATACGCCCTATCAGGCGGAAATTTCTCAGGGCACGCTGCAATCCATCTTCGAATTCCAGACCATGATCTGCGAGCTAACCGGCATGGAAGTCGCCAACGCTTCCATGTATGACGGTTCGACGGCAGCGGCCGAAGGCGTGATGATGGCGGCGCGGTTGACTGGACGACACTCGGTGGCGATCGCGCGTAGCGTTCATCCAGAATACCGGGAAGTTTTGGCTACTTACGCTCACCATCAGGGAATGCCGCTGGCGGTCGTGCCATTCACCGACAATGCCCGGCTGGATTTGCACCAACTGGAAAAAGCCATCACGGCGGACACTGCGTGCGTCCTGATCCAGTCGCCGAATTTCTTTGGGACCATTGAAGATGTGGCCGCCATCGCGGAGATCGCACACAAACACGGTGCGCTGCTGGTGGTCTCGATTGCGGAGGCGGTTTCGCTGGGCATCGTCGAACCGCCGCGGCAAGCTGACATCATTGCTATGGAAGCGCAATCGTTTGGTGTGCCTCTCGGCTTCGGCGGGCCCTATTGCGGCGTGATCGCTACCCGCGAGCAATATGTGCGTCAGATGCCCGGCCGCCTTGTCGGCCAGACTACCGACAGAAACGGGAAGCGCGGATTTGTGCTGACTTTGGCTACGCGGGAGCAGCACATCCGGCGCGAGAAGGCGACTTCGAATATCTGCACCAACCAGGCGTTGATTGCGTTGATGGCCAATATCTTTATGACCATCTACGGGAAAGTCGGCCTGCGGGAACTGGCAAAACAGAATCTGGCAAAGGCCGCATACGCGGCGCAGCAGTTCGGCAAACACACGAAAGTATTGTTCTCCGGCGCGCCGCGCTTTAACGAGTTCGTGGTGCAGACCAACGAAGATCCTTACGCGATCAACCGGCAGCTTCTGGAACACAAGATCGTTGGCGGGCTTCCGCTGAAGAAGTTTTACCCCGAATTCGGCCACGCCGCGCTGTGGTGTTGCACGGAGATGACCACGCGCGCGGCGATCGATAGCGCGGTTGGGTTGGTTGGCGCAAGCGAAGGCTCGGCCAAGTCAGCAACCGAGCAGGATGTGCAGGAGGTGGCGCGATGACGCAGATCATCCGCAAAGCTACCCGCCACACCAATCAGAATGAAGGCCTGATTTTCGAGAAGTCATCCGCAGGGAAAGCGGCATGGAAGCTGCCTCCGCTGGATGTGCCCGAAGTGGACACGGCTCAGCTTTTGGGGTCGAGCGAAAGAAAAGATTTGGGCAACATGCCGGAAGTGAGCGAGATCGAAATCATCCGCCACTTCACTCGGCTTTCGACCTGGAACTACGCCATCGATCTGGGGATGTACCCGCTGGGTTCGTGCACCATGAAGTACAACCCTCGGGTGAACGAAGTGGTTTCGCGTTTAGACGGGCTGGCCAACGGGCATCCGTATCAGCCGGAGAAGGTTTCGCAGGGCGCATTACGCATCCTTCAGACTTTAAGTGAATGCCTGATCGAAATCACCGGCATGGATGCGATCACCTTGCAGCCTGCGGCGGGAGCGCACGGCGAGTTGACGGGCCTGCTGCTAGTGCGGGCTTACCACGAATCGAAAGGCGCTCCCCGTAAGAAGATTCTGATTCCGGACTCTGCCCACGGCACTAACCCGGCCACCGCCGCCATGGTCGGCTATGCGGTGGAAAATCTGAAGTCGGATGCCCGTGGCATGGTGGACGTCGCTGCGCTTGCATCGCAGATGAATGAAGAAGTAGCCGCGCTGATGTTGACCAACCCCAACACTCTGGGCGTTTTCGAGCAGGAGATTCATAAGATCGCAGACATTATGCACGCCAAGGGTGGGCTACTCTATATGGACGGCGCCAACATGAATGCGCTGGTTGGTAAGGTTCGCCCTGGCGACTTCGGTGTCGATCTGATGCACCTGAATCTACACAAGACTTTTTCGACGCCCCACGGCGGCGGCGGACCGGGGTCGGGGCCGGTGGCGGTCAAGAGGGTATTAGAGCCGTTTCTACCCACCCCGGTCGTCATCACCAAATCCGACGGCACTCTGGGCTTCGAATATAACCGTCCGCAGTCGGTGGGGCGGGTGCGCGCTTTTTACGGGAACTTTGGAATGTTCGTTCGCGCTTTGGCTTACACGCTGGCCAATGGCCCTGACGGCTTGCGCCAGACTACGGAAGACGCTGTGTTGAACGCCAACTATATTCGCAAGGGTCTCGAAGGAGTCTACGATCTGCCTTATCCCACGCCCACCATGCACGAAGTAGTCTTCAGCGACAAAGTGCAGGCGAAAAAAGGCGTGAAGACCATGGACATCGCCAAGCGGCTGATCGATTACGGTTTCCACCCTTATACGACGGCGTTTCCGCTGATCGTGCCGGGAGCTCTCATGATCGAGCCGACGGAGAGCGAATCCGTAGAAGAGATGGATTTGTTTATCGAGGCCATGAAGTCGATTGCGGAAGAAGTCGAAGAAGATCCACAGATGGTTCTGGCCGCGCCTCACACTACTCGGGTGTCGCGGCTGGACGAAACCGCCGCTGCCAGAAAACCCGTGCTGCGGTGGAAGCCCGCTCAATAAAACATCAACCACCCTTCGGCTTTGCTCAGGGCAGGCTCCGGACACGAAGGTGCACAAAGGTAGATCCGCGCGAACGCCACCTTTGTGAAACTTTGTATCCTTTGTGGTTAAGGGTGTTAGTTTATTTTTTCTCGCTGATGCTAACCGAAGCTTGGGTGTTCTCCCAACTGATATTCAGGGTGCAGCTTCCGCCCATCGGTGCAAGGGCAATCGTGAAGTTCTCCACGGCTGACGGTGTGGACGAAACTTTCATGTCTGTGCGCACCAGTTCGTCTGCTTCGTATTTGTAGGGAATGCCCCACTCGCCGGTTTTCTTGTTGACGATCAGCGTCCACTTGTCGGCGTTGGGGACGGTGAAGATCGTATAGCTGCCAGCCGGAACATCTTTGCCGCCGACGCTTAGGTTCGTATCGGTGACAAACGTGGTGGCTTCATTGGCGCCGGTGCGCCAGACTTGGCCGTAGGGTACAAGGTCTCCGAAAATCTTGCGGCCCTTGGCGCGCGGACTGGAATAGTTGATGGTGAGCATCTTGCCATCCGAGAACTTGCACTGCGCCTGGGCTGGCGGGCTGGGACGCTTGCCCTTATCCTGGGCGGAGCCGAGTGTCGTGAACGCGAGCAACAGTGAGGTCAGAAAAATAAGTGACTTTCGCATAGTTTCTCCTGGTGAGCATTTAGCACTTGGCCGTTAGCATTTAGCCAGACCGGCAAATGCCAATTGCTATGTGTTTTGACGTACCGACAAACAATTTGGACAGCAAGCCCGACAATTATGCGCCACGTCAGACAGCCGGTACAATCTCACCATGCCGGTATTCGACGAGAAGCAGGAAGAACTGGAACACTACGAAACCATGATGGGCGTGCCCCGCGGACGCCTGGCCGTGACTATGGACATGATCACCGATGCCATGGCGCTGGTCGGACAGCACGGGGTCTATTGCCAGAGCCAGCGCTGGCCGGGGCGTCCGGTGATGGATATTCAGATGGTGATGAAGAATTTGACGGATGCGAAAGAGTTAATCCAGAGCGTGATGGAAAAGCTGAAGGCGACAGACTGACGGGGTGTGGTGCGGGCGTCTAGATCGAGTACATAGGTCCTAAGAACGACAATGCAAGCGCTTGGTTTTTAGTTTTGCCGTCCTAAGACCAGTCGTTCCCAGTAGCGGTCCGCAAATTCCCCCCAAACTCAGAATCCGGAGTCCTGAGCTAATCGCCTGATTTCGTAAGTTATCACCATGACGCCAGTGAACATCAAGACCTCCCGACAAGAGTCTGAAGGAAATTGATCAGCTCGAAACCAACATATTCTTCCCTTCTAAAATTGCGGTAATAGCAGTCCCAATAGCTATCGACACGTTGTTTTGTTATAGCGAAGAATTCCGGATTTTCCTGAAGGAATTCACGGTAAATCGACGTGTCCAAGAGATTCAAGTTTTGCCGTATGACGTGAAGTATTGCGATGACATACTCCCCCACGAGTTGAAGGACAAACGGAGGAACCCAGATATGATTGCAAGAAATGATTCGGGTCAGGTGCTCTTCACGAACGAGGCCATCGTAATGCCGTGTTAATAAGCAGTCAACCAGTTCCTTCTGAAGGCCGTTGAGCGGAACCGTGTCGATCAGTGCCGGGTTGTGATATATCCGGTAGGGCAATACGACATTCTCGTCGGCGACCCGTGCCGAGAAGGTTCCCGAAGGTAAGGGATTTTCGGGGAATGCGGACAGCGCAAGGGCTGCATCATCCCGCAAAGCTGCTGGGAAAGCATGGACAAGTTCGGTGTTGATCTGAGGCATCCCGGTTCGTGTGCTGCCTTCCGAAGAAGTGTACCGTACAACGCTTATCTTCCCTTGGAGGGAACTTGAGTGTAACGGCCTGTTAACGTCACTTGAGAACGAAACCGCTTGTGAACCGAGATATGCGGTAGACTGCTCGGCAGTCGGGCCTTTTGGGAGTTAAATAATGAAACGTGCCGTGATTGGAATCTGTCTAGTCCTAGTCGTCGCTGGGGCAGCGTTAATCACTGTACGGGCGCAGGACGCGACCACGTCGCAGCAAAAGCCGCCACGGTGGCGCTTCCACTGGTACCCGGTTGGCCAGAACCCGCTGGGAATGTGTTTTGATGGGTCTAACATCTGGACAGCGAATTTTGGCGACGGCACCGTAAGTAAGGTGCGTGCCAGTGACGGAAAGTTACTGGGTACGTTCAAGGCGGGCAGTGGCCCCTTTGGCGTGACTTTCGACGGAACTAACACGTGGGTCTCAAGCGACGGAGACGGCACCATAATCAAGCTGCGGGCTAGCGATGGGAAGAACCTCGGTACCTTCAATGTTGGACCTGCTCCGGGGTGGATGGCCTTTGACGGGGCCAACATATGGGTGACCACAGCCCCAGAGCAAGGCAACGGAGCTGTGCACAAGATCAGGGCCAGCGACGGCAAGAGCTTGGGTGTCTTCACCGTGGGCCCTCATCCCATTTCAGTCGCCTTCGACGGGGCGAACATGTGGGCGGTGAACGGCGGCAACGGCGGGCCGAACGGCACGGTGACAAAACTGCGAGCCAGCGACGGCAAACTGCTGGGAACATTCAAGGTGAGCGGAGCGCCGACTGGTATAGCCTTTGATGGAGCGAATATGTGGGTAGCGAACAGAGGCGGCAACAGCGTGAGCAAGTTGCGGGCAAGAGACGGCAAGCTTCTCGGCACCTTTCCGGTGCCGGGTGGGACATACGGCGTGGCTTTCGACGGGACCCACATTTGGGTGAGCGGGGATCAGGGTGTAACGGAAGTGCGCGTCAGTGACGGCAAGGATCTGCATTTTTACTACACGCCAACGACGCAAACGAGCGGAATAGTCTTTGCCGCGACAAATATTTGGGTGACGGGATGGAACAACAATGCCGTTGGCAAGTTCGGGAACTTTTGAAAGAGGTTAGCGAAAGGGGGGGACTATGAGGCAATGTTCTGAACCCCAATTTCTGCGGCCCGACCCCGCGACCCCGGTTGGCCCCGATCTTGCGATTGCTGTCGTAAAATCCCCATTACACTCACCTACCCTTCAAAGCTCGATCAGACAAGCTATTAAGACGACTACGGCTTATGATTTGACACCCATTTTTGACTTGTAGCTCTCCAGCCAGCGAACAAATTCGGTAGGCGAGTCTCCGATTCCCAAGGATCAGCACTACACTATTACCTTTGCGGAATGGGCGCTGCGATCCCTTCCGATTTGCATGGGATTCATGGGAACGGAGGAGGAAGCATTTTGCCGTCGGTATACACAAGCCCATCCACCGTTTGACCGCGTTTTCCGCCCGCCTGTAATATCAAGGATCAGCTCTCAGCACTTGGCGTTCAGCACGCAGCCCTTAGAATCTCTCTGCACACCGAATAGAACTCGTGTTGGATGAATGCGGGTTGCTGTGAGCAAATTTAATCATGGCCCACGATCTTCCCAAAGCGTACGAGCCGGGCGCAATTGAAACGCGTTGGGCTGACCACTGGATCAAGGAAAAACTCTTTTCTGTCCCCACGCCTCCGCCGGGAGAGACGCGTCCAGTGTTCACGCTGCTGTTGCCTCCACCGAATGTCACCGGGCGGCTGCACATGGGACACATGCTCAACCAGACGCAGATGGACATTATCGTGCGCTGGCATCGCATGCGCGGTTTCCTGACCCTGTGGCTTCCCGGCACCGACCACGCGGGCATCGCGACTCAGATGATGGTCGAGCGCCAGCTTGCAGCGGAAGGCAAGAAGCGCCGCGATATGGGACGCGAGGCTTTCATCGAGCGCGTCTGGGAGTGGAAGCGACATTACGGTGGCGCCATTCTGGACCAGATGAAACGCCTCGGGGCGTCGGTGGATTGGGATCGCGAATATTTCACTATGGACGAGAACCTTTCGCATGCGGTGCGCGAGGTCTTCGTTCGCTTGTACGAGGAAGGGTTGATCTATCGCGGAAAGTACATCGTCAACTGGTGTCCGCGATGCGAAACGGCAATTTCCGATCTCGAAGTCAAGCACGAGGAGATCGCGGGCAAGCTATATGAGATTCGCTATCCGGTAATCGGTACGGACGAATTCATCACGGTCGCGACCACGCGGCCGGAGACCATGCTGGGCGATACGGCTGTCGCGGTGAATGCGGGAGACAAGCGCTACACACATCTGCACAGGAAGAAAATTTTGTTGCCGCTGATGAATCGCGAGATTCCGATTATCACCGATGACCTGGCGCAGCCAGAGTTCGGGACCGGCGCGGTGAAAGTGACTCCGGCGCATGATCCCAATGACTTCGAGGCTGGACTCCGCCACAACCTGCCGCAGATCGAAGTGATCGACGAGCACGCTCGCATGAACCAGAACGCCGGTCCGTATGCTGGCTTGGATCGCTATGAGGCGCGCAAACGCGTGCTCGAAGACCTGCGTCAGCAAGGCTTCCTGGTCGGCGAGAAGGACTACACCATCTCGATCGGAAAGTGCGACCGCTGCGGCACGGTGGTTGAACCGCGGCTTTCGACGCAATGGTTCATCAAGATCGCGCCGCTGGCGCAGCGCGCGACCGAGGTCGTCGAGCGGGGCGAAATCACGATTGTTCCGGAAAACTACAAGCAGATATATCTGAACTGGATGCACAACATCCACGACTGGTGCATTTCGCGGCAACTGTGGTGGGGACATCGGATTCCGGCATGGCATTGCTCGTGTGGCGAAATCATTGTTGCGCGCGAGGCTCCGGGGAAGTGCACGAAATGCAGCGGCTCGGAGCTCAAGCAAGATACGGACGTGCTCGATACCTGGTTCTCTTCCGGCTTGTTGCCGTTTACGACTTTAGGCTGGCCGGAGAAGACGCGCGACCAGGAGGTTTTCTATCCAACCACGCTGTTGATCACGGCTTACGAGATTCTGTTTTTCTGGGTTGCTCGCATGATCATGTTTGGTTGCCACTTCATGCAGGGCCACCAGCAGGATCTGAAACTCAAGCAGGCCAGCGGCTGGGGCGACAAGAAAGATGACAGCATTCCCTTCCGCCAGGTTTATATCCATGCGCTGGTGCGCGATGCCGACCGGCAGAAGATGTCGAAGACCAAGGGCAACGTGATTGACCCGCTCGATATCATCCAGCGCTTCGGGACCGATGCTACGCGCTTTACGCTGGCCGCTATGGCGGCGCCGGGGACGGACATTGCTTTCAGCGAGAGCCGGACCGAGGGCTATCGCAACTTTGCCAACAAGATTTGGAATGCGGCACGGTTCATGTTCATGAATATTGACCGGGTGGCGCCGGGCCTCCGACCGGGGACCGGGCCTGGGACCCGGTCCCACACAGGGATTGACGGGTTCGAGGCGCGGACCCTTGAAGACCGATGGATCCTCTCGCGCTTCAATCGCGTAACCAAGAATGTCAACGCAGCGCTGGAGACCTATAGGTTCCACGAGGCTGCCAATCAGATTTACGATTTTTTCTGGGGCGAGTTCTGTGACTGGTATATCGAACTGATCAAGCCCCGGCTGCTCGATGCAGCTGACCAGCAATCAGCTCGCATCGCGTGCAGTAATTTGCTTGGTATTTTCGAAGCTGCGCTGCGACTTTTGCATCCAGTGATGCCATTTATCACCGAGGAAATCTGGTACGCAATTTACGATGAGAACCCGCCGTTGAAATCGATCGCTCTGGCCGCGTATCCAAAGGCCAACGACCAGCAAATGGACCTGGCGGCTGAGACTGACATGGCGATTCTGCAAGATCTGATCGTCAGCGTGCGCAATACAAGAGCTGAACTGAAGGTCGAGCAAAAGCAACGTGTGCCCATTCGCGTTTTTGCTCAGGAAGCAGAAATCCGTAGATTAATTGAGCAGAATCAAAACTCGGTTGAGCGGCTAGCGAGTGTTGAGAAGATTGAATTTGTCGAGAACTCTTTGGCGAAATTGTCAGGCGCACGCCACACGGCACGCTTCGACGTGCATGTCATTTACGAGAGAAAGATCGACGTCGCCGCGGAACGCGAGCGGTTGAAGAAGGAACTGGAGCAGATCGAAAAAGAAGCTGCGAATGGCCGGCGCCAATCGAGTAACGAGCAGTTTCTGGCGAAGGCGCCGGCAAAGGTCGTGGAAGGGATTCGAAAGCGGGCGGAGGAACTGGAAATCCTTCGCGAGAAAGTAAAGAGTAAGCTGGATGAACTGGGATAGTCGAGCTTTCGCTCGACCGGACAGCCGAGGGCGGCTGCCCCGGCCTGAACTTAGCCAACGACCGACGGCCAATGACCAACGACTGATCTATGGACTGGAATAGCCGACGCATCACCGCTGTTATCGAGAACGCATTGCTGGAAGACCGGGCCACACGCGATGCCACCAGCTATGCCTGCATTGATCCGAATCAGCGGGCCGCGGCTACGATTCTGGCTAAGCAAGATTGCATCCTCGCCGGTATTGGCTGCGTCTCCCGCATTCTGGATGTGTACGCCGCGTTGGACGGCGCGGTTACATCGCATTACGAAGTCACCACTCATCCCGAGATATTCGACGGCATTCGCTTGCACAAAGGGCAATCGATCGCCGTCATCCGCCACAATGCTCGCGTGATCCTTTCCTGCGAGCGCGTGATTCTCAATTTCATGCAGCGCTTGAGTGGAATTGCCACGCTGACGCGCCAGTTCGTGGATGCGGTTTCAGGCACCAAGGCGCGAATCCTGGACACGCGCAAGACCGTGCCCGGGCTGCGCATGCTCGACAAATACGCGGTGCGCTGCGGAGGTGGACAGAACCATCGCCTCGATTTGTCGGATGGAGTGCTGATCAAGAACAATCACATTGCGCTGGCGGGAGGCATTGTGCCGGCGCTGGAACGGGCTCACAAGAACCGGCGCGGCGAGCAGATTATCGAGATTGAAGTACGCTCCCTTGACGAGTTAGAACAAGCCCTGGAGCACGGGGGAGAAGCCATCCTGCTCGATAGCATGTCAGTGGAAGACGTGAAGCAAGCGGTGGCGCGCTGCTCACACGCGCAACGCCGCATTCCATTGGAGGTTTCCGGCGGAATCACGCTGGAGAACGTTCGCGCCTACGCGGAGACTGGAGTGAATTTCATCTCGGTGGGAGCGCTCACTCACTCGGCGAAGGCAATGGATATGAGCATGCGCCTGGCTCCGGCCTAATCTGGATCCCCATGATTCTGGACGCAGGGACATCCTGTCCGGTAGGCCAAGTCCATGCGTCCAAACGATTCGTTCTGAGATTGCACTTTCGAGTAACGAATCTGGCCTGGCAAGCACTACAGTATTTGAAGACCGGAGGCCCTCCCCATGACCCACCAGATCCGGCATACAGCCGTTGCCATCGTGGTTGCACTGTTGTTTGCGAACAGCTCTTCTGGAAGCGGCAGTGGATTGCACGCGACCGCTCCCTCATCAACTACAAGCGCCAATTCTTCCGCTTTAAGCTCGCCGAAACCCAACCAGCTTGCCGACAAATTGAATTGACCGGCAAACTCCGTGAACGTCACCGTGGACGTTCTCAGCGACCGGCATGTGATCAGCCCTTACGTTTATGGCGGGAGCTATCCTAAGGATGCCCCTACGATTACCGATAGCGGACTGACCGTGGTGCGCTGGGGCGGCAACGCGACCTCGCGCTACAACTGGAAGACCTTCACCGACAATGCAGCTGCCGATTGGTATTTCGAGGACTTTGGCTACACCGAGATCGGCGATGGCGACTCGATCAAGTACATCCAGGACGTGAAAGCGGCAGGCAGTAATCCGCTGATGACGATGGTTATGCTGCCCTGGGTGGCGAAAACTTCCGGGTGGAGTTTTTCTGTCGCCAAATACGGTCCGCAATGCGGGGCAGATCCCTACAACTCTGACGCCGGGGATGGAGTGCTGCCGGATTGCCAGACACTGTTAACCGGTAACGATCCCACTGATGCCAATGTCGAACTGAAAGACTCGCCGCAAAATGGAGATCCGCCGGGAACGGTCTATCGCGATCAGTGGGCGCCCGCGTTGGCTGCGGCATTTGGCAGCGCGCCGCACTTCTACAACATGGACAATGAGATCGATATATGGGGCGGGACGCATCGCGATGTCCATCCCAATCCTTCGGCGTACGACGAGATGCGCGATACATATTTTGCGGAAGCGAATGCGTTGAAAGGCTGGGACCCGAACGCGATCCGCTTCGGACCAGTGAGTTGCTGCTGGTGGTTTTACTGGAACGGCGCGAACAATAATGACAAAGGCGCCCACGCGGGTGTGGACTTCTTGCCGTGGTGGTTGAACGAAGTCTATTGGCAGGATCGGCTGGCGGGAAGGAGGTCGGTCGACGTTTTCGACATTCACGCTTATCCCGATGGACCGGACACTTCCCACTTTACCCAAGCCCAAAAGCAGGCGCTCTCGTTACGCATCTATCGGGATTACTGGGATCCGAGGTATGTGAGCGAATCGACCACAATCAACCAGCAGTGGGCCACCTTCATACAGCCGAAGAAGCGGATCCCGTTCCGCATCCCGCGCATGCGGGCGCTGGTCAACATGATTTATGCCGGCACTCCCTTGAGCTTCACGGAGTGGAGTGCAGCATTCGCCGGCGAATCTGATTTTTCCACCGCTCTGGCTGATGCCGATGCCTACGGCATTTTAGGACGCGACCGAATGTACCTGGCTTCGCGCTGGGTCGCGCCTGATCCTGCGAATCCCAACTATCAAGCATTGAAGCTATTCCGCAACTACGACGGACAGCATCATTCCTTCGCCACAACGTCCGTCTCGGCCACAAATAATGGCAATCCAAATTTATTTAGCAGTTATGCGGCGCTGGATTCCACGGGCACGATCCTGACAGTGATGGTAATCAATAAGAGTCCCCAGGCTGCAGTACAAACGCAATTCACCATGAATGGATTCACTCCGAAGCAGGTGACCACTTATACGCTTTCGCCGAAGTCGCCGGACAAGATCGTGGCGTCGTCCCAGAAGGCTTGGAACTCAGCGACGAAGTTCGCGCCGTACACCGCTACGCTGTTGGTGGTTACCGGCTCGATGCCCGCGATTCCGAGCGCGGACTGGGACCTGAACCCGGACACGATCATGGTCCCGGCCCGCGGAACGACTACGCTTCAGCCGAAGATCGTTTCTGGATCAGGGAGCGTGATGCTCGGTACGCCGCAGTTTGACAACGGAATTACCCTCGTGGTCACACAGCCGAACGTCACGACCAGTCAGGACGGAAGCATCTCCGTAACTGCTGGCTCCACACCGGGCTTCTATCAATTTACCGTCCCGAGTACGGACAACGCGGGCGCTGCCCAGACTCAGAGCGGCTGGATCGTCGTGGGGAATCCGCCGGCAACGTTCAGCAAAACTGGAGATCATCAGAAAGGCGCTCCGGGAAGCAATTTGAATCTGTCGGTCACGCTGTTCGCGGGCAAGTCGGGCGGAAGCGCTGCGGGCGGCACGGTTCTGTTCACCACCGACAGTGGCACCTTGTCGAGCTGTCTGGTCACTACCGATTCCTCCGGCAGCGCTCCCGTGGTGCTCACGCTGCCTGCAAACCCAGGTACCGTCCACGTCACGGCTGAGGGTCAATTTGGCCTTGGTCATCCAGTGGCGAAATTCACCGAAATAGCGCAATGAAGGAATTCGACTGACAGCGGCCGCGATTGCTGTTTCGTGGCCCATCCTTCATAATTCCCGCATCAAGCAATCGCGGCCAAACCGAGGTTCGCGGGCGGGAGCGTCCGCGACGCACAAGCTCGGGCCACAAACGGACGCCCGGCTGGGACGCGTCGTGCGCCTGCTCATCGCTCACGCCACCGTAGTTGTTAGCGGAACAAAAATTGCGGAGGAAATCGGCACCAGCCGTTCGGAAGTTTGGCGTCTGATTCAGCAGCTGCGGAATCTTGGAGTTGATATTGCCGGGCATCCATCAACCGGATATAGTCTGAAATCCATGCCCGATCTGTTGCTACCGGATATGCTCGCCCCGCAACTTAACGGCACACTTTTCGGCAAGCACATTCATCACTACTACAAGATTGGATCAACCAACACGGTTGCCATGGAAGCAGCGAGCGCCGGTGCCCCCGAGGGCAGCGTTTTTCTGGCCGAGCAGCAAACCGCCGGACGTGGCCGCGGAGCGAATCAGTGGCACTCCGCTCGCTCGACCGGAATCTACTGCTCCGTACTTTTGCGCCCGGCGCTGCCGCCATCCGATATGCTCGTTCTCACTCTGGCTACGGGCCTGGCCGTGCATTCCGCGGTTCAGGAGATCGACTCGCGAGTTGTTCCTGACCTCAAGTGGCCCAACGACGTTTTGATCGGCGGGAAAAAAGTTTGCGGCATCCTGACCGAAATGAACGCCGAGATCACTCGCGTGCGTTATATCGTGGCCGGGATTGGAATCAACGTAAATCAGTCGAGTTTTCCGCCGGATCTGCAGGACCTGGCCATTTCGCTGCGTTTGGCCACTGGTACCGACTGGTCCCGCGTGGAACTATGCGCAGCTTTGCTAAAATCGGTCGACCGGGAATATCGCAGTCTGCTGGAAAATCCGGACGCCACTACTTCGATCTTGCGTCGTTTTCAGGAACGATCGTCGTCGGCACGGGGACAGCAAGTCGAGGTCGTGGAAGGCGGCATCGAGGGTGTGACGGAGGGCCTCGATTCACGCGGGTTCCTGCAAGTCCGAACATCGCAAGGTCTCCGTACCGTGCTGAGTGGGACGGTAAAGCTGAAATGACTGCGGGAGGGCGGACCTTCACAGCCGCGTCCGCTATTCCCCACGTATTTTTATATGCTTCTAGTTCTCGATGTCGGCAATACCAACACGGTGCTGGGGGTCTTCGCCAGAACGGCGAGAGTCGCTTCGAGCCACGAAGGGGAGGTTGAATCGCCGCACTCTGGGGCGCTGGTGGCGAATTGGCGAGTTGCGACGATTGCGACCCAGACGGTGGACGAATATGGCGTGCTTTTCCGCAATCTGTTTGCCATGGGCAACCTCGAAGTCAAAGGTATTCGTGGCATCGTGATCTCATCCGTGGTGCCGCCCCTTGACTCCACGCTGGGGCAAGTCTGTGAGCGATACTTCAACACCAAACCGCTGTTCATTGAACCCGGAGTAAAAACGGGCATGCCGGTGCACTACGACAATCCGGCTGAAGTGGGAGCCGACCGCATCGTGAACTCCGTTGCCGCATTTGAAAAATATGGCGGCCCCTGCGTAGTGGTGGACTTCGGGACCGCGACTACGTTCGACTGCGTATCCGCCAAGGGAGAGTACATGGGCGGCGTGATAAGCCCCGGAATCGGAATCTCTGCTGATGCCCTGTTCGAGCGTACAGCGCGACTGCCGCGTGTGGATATCCGCAAGCCCGCTCAGATCATTGGCAGCAACACCGTGGGGAGCCTGCAGTCCGGCCTGTACTACGGTTATCTTGGCTTGGTGGATGGAATTCTGGAACTGTTGGTTGGAGAGTTGGGGAATGGAACGAACGTAATCGCTACCGGAGGGCTGGCTTCGCTGATCGGCACGGGCTCGAAACATATCAAGCAAGTGGATGAGTTTTTGACCCTGGAGGGTCTGCGCATTATATGGGAGCGCAATGTCGCAGCGAAACCCGCTCGGGATGCCGGCATGGCAAAGTCTTCCTCCGGGAGCAAGCCACGCTCTCGCTGACCCGCCGTGGAAAACTACTTCAACTATTTCACGGAGATCGAGGAACATTTTCAGCGGCGACGCGGACGAATTCAGGTGTCTCCGTTGGATTGGGCGTTGATCGAAATTTGGAAGGATGCGAGCATTCCGCTGGAGGCCGTGCTGCGTGGCATTGATGCTGCGTTTGAGAAATACGAGCGGCGGCCCTCGAAAGCACAGAAGATCAATAGTCTGGCTTATTGCGCGCAGGCCGTGCTCGTGGCAGCCGAGGAGATGAAAGAGGCGGCCGTGGGAGCGGCCAGCCCGGATTCACAGAGCCATCGCTCAGGCGGGTTTCAGGCATCCGAGATCGCGGCATTTCTCCGGAACAACGCGGAGCAACTTGCTGCCGCGGAGCTTCCGCAAGCAAAAGGAATTGACGCAGCGCCGCTGGCTCGACAGACTTCAAACATGCTGCGCGAGATTGCCGCCGAACTGGACGCCGCGAAAACTCCACCGCGATTGGAAGATCTTGAACGCCGGCTCACAGTCGCCGAAGAGAAACTATTTGCAGTTCTGCTAGCGGCGACGCCGGATGAGCATATCGTTAGCGTGCGGGCCGAGGCCGATCGTGAACTGGCACCCTACCGGCGCAAAATGCCCTCAGCCCAAATCGAGCAACTGCAGAAGCAGTACGTTCACAAGCGGCTGCTGGAAAAATATGGATTTCCGAGGCTGAGCCTGTTTTATATGTGAGCCGCTCCTCGCGATTTCCGAGGTCAATTGAAAATTAGCATTCATCCGAGCATCTTGTTCGATGGCGTAGAATCCTCACTTGCAGCTCACCATCGAAAAACTTGTTTATGGGGGCGACGGATTGGCGCGGCTCCCCGCCGATGATCACGGTCCCGGCAAAGCCGTGTTCGTCCCTTTTGTGCTCGAAGGCGAAACAGTCGAAGTTTCGCTGCTTGAACAGAAACGCAGTTTTGCGCGAGGCCAGGCGGAAACTATTCTGCAACCTTCGTCCCAGCGAATAGAGCCGTATTGTCCTTACTTCCAGCGCTGTGGTGGCTGCCATTATCAGCACACCAGATACGAGCATCAACTGGAGATCAAAGCCACAATCCTGAAAGAAAATCTGCGCCGCATTGCCAAGCTCGAACTGGAAACGAAGATAACCGTTCATCCGTCGCCGCCTTGGAACTACCGCAACCGTACCCGCCTCAAAGTCCGAGCTGTTCCGGAGTTCGCCCTCGGCTACTACAGACTCAACTCGCACGATCTGCTTCCAGTGGAGCAATGTCCGGTAAGTTCACCGCTGATTAATCGGGCCATCGCCGCCTTCTGGGAAATGGGACGCGCACGAACCGTCCCCGACGGCATCCAGGAGATCGAGTTTTTTAGCAATGCCGATGACACTCAGCTCCTGATCGAGGTTTCCTGCGAACCCGGAACTCGAAGCACCCCGGTTCGAGAATGGGCGGAGGGTGTGCCGAGCATCCTCCCAGAAATTGCAGGCGTCGTGGCGCTCAGCACAAAATCGTCCGGGACGCATACGACTGCGTTGCCGAAAACCATAGCGGCATCTGGGGCGAGAGAAATCACCTACGCTGCTGAAGCCGCTTCCTACCAGGTCAGCGCCGGATCTTTTTTTCAGGTTAACCGCCATTTAATCAACGATTTGGTTAACATCGTCACGGAAGAATGCTCGGGCGAAACGGCTGTTGATCTTTATGCGGGCGTCGGCCTTTTCTCGACGGCTCTGTCCCCGAGATTTCCACAGGTAATCGCGGTTGAATCGTCACAGACTTCTTATGCTGATCTCCTCTATAACTCACCAGCAAATGTGACGGCTGTCCGCGCAGCTACCGCAGACTTCTTGCGGAGCCCTGGTAAGCTGCGGCCCGACCTCGTGGTGGTGGACCCGCCACGGAGCGGTCTGGGGGAAAGTGTGATCCAGAGCCTCGTCGGATTGGGAGCGCACCGGATGACCTACATCTCCTGCGATCCGGCGACCGTCTCTCGTGATCTGGTTGGCTTGCTTAGCTCCGGATACCGCATTGAGCGGGTGCACTTGGTCGACCTGTTCCCCCAGACCTACCACTTGGAAAGTGTATTTCATCTTGCTCGGTAGGGAGTAGCGATGGGCGTGCCGTGGGCCACTCGTCCGAACGCCGCTAAGGCCTGCATTTCGCTAACTCTTGCGTTTTGCCTCCAGGCCAGCCTGTGAATTCCCAGTCGACTGCCCCCCCTTCCCTCCCCCGGAAACCACTCTCACGACAACCCATGCTCTGGGCCGCCTCGGCGTATGGCGGCGGAATTGTTGCGGGCTTCTACCTGTGGAGACCATCACTTTGGTGGTTGACGGCAGCGATCGTCTTCTCCGCGTCGGGAGCTTATTTTCTGCGGCATCGCACCCGTGCTGCTCTTGCACTTGGGCTATCGGTGCTGTTCGTAACGGGCGCGCTTACGATGCAAGTGCGTGCTCCGGAAAATCGTGGCGACGCCGGGATTCTCGCATTTGCCGACGGCCGCGACCTCATAATTACTGCCCACGTAATCAGAGAAGGAAATTTGCAAAACAGGAATTCCGGGGACACTCAGCAAAGGCTAGACCTTGAAACGGAACAAATAGGGACGGGGAATCAGATGTTCGCCATTCGGTCCGGCCTTCGCGTCAGTATCTACGGCCACGAGACAAATACTAATACTGAAGACACAAGGATCGAATCCCAAAAACCATTAGCCACGCCGCTATACCGGTTCCGTTACGGCGAACGCTTGCGATTTCCCGCAAGAGTTTATCCGCCACATAATTTCCGAAATCCAGGCGCATTCGATTACGCCGGATATTTGGCGGAAAACGGGATCGTGGCACTCGGGTCCGCGAAGGCGGAGACGGTTCAGCTGTTGCCGGGATTTGCGGGCAGCCGCTTCGAGCTTTGGCGAACGCGCGTCCGTAGGAGTCTGATCACGAGAATCCATATCCTGTGGAAGCCGGACGAGGCTGCGCTGCTCGACGCCATGCTTATCGGCGAAAATTCGTTTCTCGGACGCGAAACTTTCACTGACTTCCAGCGTACCGGCACTTATCACGTACTGGTAATCTCCGGATTGAAAGTCGCCGTGCTCGCGTTGGTAATGTTTTGGCTGCTGTGCCGGATGCGGATGAGCGAACTTGGCGCCAGCGCAATCACAATTCTGCTCACGGTTGCGTATGCGCTTCTTACGGACGTTGGCGCGCCGGTGTGGCGGGCTACGCTAATGCTCGCGCTCTACCTGGGCGCAAGACTGCTCTATCGGCGAAAATCAATTCTCAACACGATCGGAGCGGCGGCACTGGCTCTGCTTATTGTGGACCCCTCGGCATTGTTGGGAGCCAGTTTCCAGCTGAGCTTCCTGTGCGTGCTGGTAATTACGGGAATCGCAACACCCCTTCTGGAGGGGACGACTCAACCACTGTCTCGGGCTCTGAGGAGCCTCGATGCGACTGGATACGATGCCGCGTTGCCACCCACGCTGGCGCAACTCCGGCTCGACCTGAGGATGGTTGCCAGCCGGCTGCAACGTTTTTTCGGAAAGCGCATTCCGTTGACCGCGATCTCAGTTACGGCGCGGGTTCTGCTTGTGGGTTGCGAATTTCTTATGATTTCCACGGTTCTTCAAGCGGGATTCGCACTGCCCATGGCGTACTACTTTCATCGTGCGACCCTGGTTTCGTTGCCGGCGAATGTGCTGGCGTTGCCTCTCACTGAAATCATTATGGTCGCTGCCATTGTGGCCCTCAGCGCAAGTCATATCTCGCTCGCCTTGGCAAAGGTTCCAGCGACGATCGCTAGTGTCATGCTTCAGGCTATGAGCGGATCGGTCCGCTGGTTGGGGGCTCTGCGGATCGCCGACACTCGCGTTCCCACGCCGCAACTCACTGTCATTTTGTTAGGTGCTGGCGCCGTGGTGCTGGCCATGATTCTGAGTCGCCGCCGTCGTCGCTTGCTCGTGGCAGTTGGCTGGGCCGGGTTAGCCGTCAGTGCGTTCCGGATCTGCGCGGTTCCGCCACATCCGCAGCTCCGCGGCGGAGTGCTCGAACTCACAGCCATTGACGTTGGCCAGGGCGATTCGATTCTTCTGGTTTCGCCGGAAGGCCGCACCCTGCTGGTCGATGCCGGTGGAATCCCATTCTGGATGCACTCGGAACTAGATATCGGGGAAGACGTGGTGTCGCCATACCTGTGGTCGCGCGGATTTCACCAGCTTGACGTGGTCGCGCTCACCCACGCTCACGCCGACCATATGGGAGGCATGGCGGCGGTGCTGGCAAACTTTCATCCGCGCGAGTTGTGGCTGGGAGTGGATTCGCCAAGCCCGGAGTTGCAAACTCTTCTGCGCAAAGCGATAGCTCTGAACATTCCAATCGTCCTTCACAAAGCGGGAGACAATCTGGAGTTGGGTGGAGCGGAAATCGCGGTACTGGCCCCGCCACGAACTGCCGAAACACATGTTTCCCGGCCGAACGACGAGTCGCTGGTGATCAAGATCGGCTATGGGGTGACGTCGGCTTTACTCGAGGGAGACGCAGAGAAGAAAACGGAGAAACAGGTTGCTCTGGAGAACCCACAGGCCGATCTTCTCAAGGTGGCTCATCACGGAAGCTCGACCTCGACGATCCCGGAACTGCTGGCCGCCGTGCATCCGCGGTTTGCGATCATCTCAGTAGGTACGCGCAATGTTTATGGGCATCCAAGGCTGGACGTTCTAAATCGGCTGGCGGAAGCGCAGGTTCTGACCTACCGAACAGATTTGGACGGGGCCGTCACGTTCTACCTCGACGGCAAAAATGTCAGCTCTCAGTCGGCGGCTCTTCATTGATGGCGTATTCCGCAGTCTCAAGTTCGTCCGGCGTTTGCCGGTATTCCTCGATCATCCGCCGGGCGTTGGCTGCGTCTTCCTCGCGCACCAGAATCACGGTGCCCCCCACGCCGGGCAGAATATCTTGCTGCGCATCCAAAGAGGTGAGATCAGAGTCAATGCCCGCGGACTCGAGCAGCCCACGCACCACCATGGCTTCCGACTCCTGCTCGGTATCGAATACGCGTACCAGCTTTTCATTTGGATTAGGACGTGCTTCACTTGTGGAAGTTGAGTCTGCCATGATTGCCTCCGTTCAAGATGATGTTTGATTCTAACTCGACCGGGGTGGAGTTGGGGGCAGATTCGCTGATGAAGATCATTCAGCCGGCGGGCTTCCCGGCGCATCTGCTTTTGACGTGACCGAAGACCAACACCATGGGGCTATTGCGCTCCACCCGCGTTCCCGTGAGAATAACCTCAAAGGGCGGGCGCAACGCGCTCGCGTCGAAGAACATCTAATTCGGCAGACCGCCAGTGTCGGGGGCCCCATGAGTAGTTTGGAACGCCGTGGAAAGTCGCCAAACGTAAGCGAAAGAGAGCAGGAGGCGCGAAATATACGTCGCCTGCAAATCATGATCAGCATGGTAATGTCCGTGATTGGCCAAGACCCGAACCTCACCGTCGAAGAAGCCTCCGAGTTGGCGGCTGGCGCGAAACGGGCTGCGCTGGCGATGTTTCCGGACAAAGAGTTCGCCTACGACATCCTCTACAAACCTCGCCTCCAGCGATTGATGAACGAACGTTTCCGCCTGCAGTAAGAAGCCGATTGCAATACGCTCAAACTTGGGCTTCGGCAAATTAGTGATTCGGATGTGGCCATCGCCTCATTCCTTATCTGCTCTAGTTTTCAGCATCACGGCGCATAGTGAGTAAAGACAAGGTCACTGGCTTTGGCCTTCTCGTGGCAGGGGAAGCAGCTTTTCATAAATGCCGCATCGCCAGGTTTGCCGTCCGCGAAGTGAGCGAAGCCCCAGCCGCCGGTTGCGGCGTACTTGTTTGAGTCCTTGACCATAAATTGAATATTCGTGGGAGGTCCGGGAACGAAAGATTGGGCTTGGCCAAAGACTTTGTTGTTTTCATCCGAGGGGACGTTACGGTAATGCAAAGCAGCAATGATCGTGCCGTCCGGGAACGGGAGCTTCGCCTCGCGATAGGCCTTGATCGCTATATCGTTGCCTAAGACGGCACCTAAACTGTTGAGGTTGCCTGCTTCATGGGCCGAGGAGATCCACTGCCAGTCGCGGTACCCGTGAGGGATTTCGGTAACGAAGGGCGCAGCGGGTTGCCCATCCGCGCGTCCTGGCGCTGGGACAATGAGGGCGACAAAGCAGGCCATCGTCGCAACTGCAGCCAAGGAGAATGTGAAGTGTTTCATAAGGGATCCTCCATCGCAATATGCTTACGCAAACTGAAATCCGCCAGTCTTAAAAAAGACTGCGCTGCAGATCGAACACGAGGAATTTCTTGGGGTGTTCTAGGCTACGGCTTCGATGCTTGTCGAACAGGTCGCGTGACCGCATTCGCAAGCGATCTCCACCTCACCCGATCCGGCATCGCTGCAAGATTCACTACAGTATTTCTTGCCACTTTCCACTACACAGGTGCAGGGAATGTGGGCACAAGTATTTTGCTGAGCTGTTGTCATAAGTTTTTGCTCCATTCACGGGAATTAAAGAACGCTCGCCATTATAGCGCCCCAGAACGTTAGAAAGTAGCGCTCCCGGAACATTGGAAAATGATTAACTGTTGTTAGCTGGCCATGGCCCTCATCGAGAATTGCTAGTGAACTTGGCTCACTATCCGCGAGGGCGGTGCATATCCCATTCTGTTATGTTCCCGCACCCACATCCGTTTGACCCTCTCCGCCCGGAACGGCTAGACTCGCCTTTCAGTGGGGTTTTCCATGAAGCGATTTGCCTTATTCGTCACGGTCGTGATTCTGTTCGCGTTTGGGGCGTGGGCGGATGAAGGCCATCACCACGAAGATCTGACGACCGACCAGTTGGGCACGGTACATTTTCCAGTGTCGTGCGCGGCAACGGTACAGAAGCCCTTCGAACGCGGCGTCGCACTGCTGCACTCGTTCTGGTACGAGGAAGCGGAGAAAGAATTCGAACAGATAGCGAAAGACGATCCGCCGTGTGCGATGGCGCATTGGGGAATCGCCATGAGCATCTGGCATCAGCTTTGGAACCATCCGGACGCGGCCATCGTCAAGCGAGGTCAGGCAGAAGTCCAGAATGCAGAAGCGCTCCATCCCAAGGCCTCCCGCGAGCGCGACTATATTGCCGCCATGGACGCTTTCTACCACGGCGAGAAGCGCGACTTCTATGATCGAGCTAACGCGTATTCCAAAGCCATGGAGACGGCCTACCAGCGTTATCCCGAAGATCGCGAGGCCGCGGCCTTCTATGCGCTTTCACTGTTAGCTTCCGAGCCGGACAATGACACCACATTCGCCAATCGAAAGCAGGCAGCGGCGGTGTTGGAAAAATTGTTCGCGGTTGAGCCGGACCATCCCGGCGTGGCGCACTACCTGATTCACAGCTATGACAAGCCGCAGTTGGCCGCTCTTGGATTGCCTGCGGCAGAACGATACGCGAAGATCGCCCCGGCCGCTCCTCATGCGCTCCACATGCCATCGCACATCTTCGCGCGCCTCGGCCTGTGGCAGGAAGATATCGATTCGAACCTGGCTTCCATCGCTGCCACGCGCAAAGCCGAAGCCATGCACATGGGCGGCGGAGGCCACCAGTTTCATGCAATGGACTTTCTGGGCTACGCTTATTTGCAGTCCGGACGCGAAGCGGCCGCGCTGCGAGTAATCGAGGAAGTAAAGGCCACGCCGGCGGCAAACGACAACATGTACGGGATGGACTTCGACCCGCGCATTAATGCGCTGGCAACTTTTTCTGCGAGGTACGCGCTGGAGATGCATCACTGGACGGACGCCGCTTCTCTGGCTCCGGTACCGGGCGCGAAAGACGGAGATAATTCAATTACCTACTGGGCACGGGCAGTTGGCGCTGCTCGCGCTGGTAATGTAGCGGACGCGCGCAAAGATGTAGCCGAGATCGAAGCGATTCGCGTCACCTTGACGAAACAAAAGAAAAAGAGCTTTGCTGAAGGGGTCGAGCAGGACCGGCAGGAAGCCGGGGCCTGGGTGGCTCACGCTGAAGGCAAGAACGACGAAGCCTTAAAGACATTGCGCGCCATCGCGGAGAAGGAAGAAGCCGAGGGCGACGAACCCGTGGCCATTCCGGCACGCGAAATGTTGGCTGACATGTTGCTGGATATGAACCGGCCGGAACAAGCTTTGGCTGAGTATGAGCAAGACCTGAAGTTCAATCCGAACCGCTTCAATGGCCTCTACGGCGCGGCACGAGCGGCAGAACTGGCGGGCAAGAGCGAAAAGTCGAACACATACTACGCTCAACTGGTGCACGTATGTGCTGGATCGAATTCGGATCGGCCAGAACTCAGCCGGGCGAAAGCGCTGCTGGCGCAGAAATAAGTTAAAAATTCGTCATTGCTTTTCTGTTCTCTGCAATCGGAAAAGCAGAGTTCCCCAGCCTAATTTCGAGCGCATTTGCACTGGAGTGTGGTTGGCGTCATCGGTGAACCACGCCCAGACTGTGCCTTTGCCCTGCAAAGCGCCGGAGATCGCCTCGGCCTTTACACGGACGGTTTGAAATGTGCCGGCGGGTACTTTGATCTTCTCCCGAGCTTCGATGCGCGCCGTAACCTCAGTTGTCTTGCCTCCGTCGTTAATGGGGAAGCTGCTACTATTGCCCGGTTGTAACGGCAAAGAGGCCAGATAATAAAATCCGCTGACCACATCGGTAACGCACGCGGGAAGATCGTTTTCCACGCGCTTCTGCTCGCCGGTCTTGAGATTCTTTTCATCGAGCACACTCTTGCCCCGAGAGTAATCGAAGTGTATTTCGGTCTGGCGCGAGTGCGCCCCTTCTTGCGTATTCTTCGAAACCCGCTGCGAGCAAAAGGTGCGCGGATCAAAAAATGCTTCGAAGCGGTCATTCACTTTGTACAGCGCATTGACCACGCCGGCAGAGTCCGCAGTTGCGGTTGCGTGCTCCTGCCCGCCGTCGACTCCCAGCGTGAGTCGCGCCGTTCCGGCATTGAAAAGATGCCATTCGACCTCAAACACATAGGTCTGCCCGTTCGGGAAACTGTAATTCGGTGGAGGAGGAACAACCCGTGCCGAGGGAGCCGCTCTTATGGTGGGCATCGAAGGCTGGCCAGACGGTAGGGAGGGATAAGTCTGGTCTTGAGACAAGACTGAGAGTGCTACCAACAAACACCACGCCGGATTGAGCTTCAGGAAAATATGCATTGTGCTTAGATAAACAGCTTCAGCTTCTGGTGAGATACGGATTGCCAGTCAGAAGATGCATCACGGTTCATTCATTGGATCCAGACTACCTTAACCGCCAATGCTGCCATTAGCGTTATCGCACCCAGTGTCGCATTGTACTCGCGATGCTTCCAGTACAGTCTCGAAGAAAATGTTCCGCGGCTCCTGTTAAAGGGACTCAACCGGGGCAAGAGCCGAGGCACCTGGCGTTCGTATTCCGTGAATTCCGGAAAATGGTCTCTCAGGAATGCTTCTTCCCCGCGGATCACGGGCAAATAAATTGCTAAGAAAAGCACAACCAGTCCGACTCCAATCCACCAGTTGCGAGCACTGATGGCAAAGCCCACCGCCAGAATCAAGGAACCAAGGTAAAGTGGATTTCGCGTGTGCGCGTAAGGTCCCGTCGTCGTGAGCTGTTCATTCTTCCGCACGTGCCCGGAGGCCAGCGCGCGAATCGCGAGGCCGGGGATGACGAGTGCGGAGCCGATCAGCATGGACTCGGGGGTAGGTGTTGCGAGCCATAAGTAGAATGCGGCGAACGCGAAGCCAAGTGGGACGCGAACGCGGCGCGCGATTTTCGACCATGTGACGCTAGCCAAGATTACTCCTCAGCAGTCTCTGAGCGGCCGCGACTACTTCATCAGAACTGATCTCCAACATGCCGGGATCTGGTTGCGCACGCCGGGAGTGTGTGGTCGGGCTGGCAGGGCTGCGCAAAACGATGCTGCGAGTCCCAAACGGCCCGTTCCGCGCCGGATTCGTAGGGCCGAAAATTGCGACCACGGGAATCCCCAGAGCAGCCGCCAGATGCATCGGTCCGGTATCGCCACCGATGAAGAGTCGGGCGCGGCGCGTGAGCGCAATCAATTCCGTGAGCGAACCAGCAACACCTTGCGCCGTGCCGTCGCTCGCCAACTCGACAGCTCGAACGAGGGGTTCTTCTCCAGGGCCAAAATTGATCAGCGACTTCAAACCATCTTCCGCCAAGCGCCTGGCCACCTGTCCGTAGCGTTCCGCCGGCCACTGCTTGGCTCCCCAACCTGCACCGGGATTGAGCAGAACGAAATCGCGGATTCCCGCCAACCTGTCTTCGCACTGCTTTTCGACAGCCTGGTCGTGCGGAAATTCTACCTCCGGCATTTCCAACGAACGGTGCGCAACGGCTTCCGCCAAAGAAAGATTCTGCTCGACAATGTGGTTACCACGGACCATCACTTGACGCGCGTAGAACATGCTCGCAACATTCTCGCGCGGCTGCGCCGAGCCGTATACCATGGGCGCTCCGGACCAACGCGACAGAAGAGCCGATCGGACGGCGCCTTGAAAGTCCACTGCCACTTGGTATCGCTGCGCGCGGAGTTCACTGAGCCCTGCCGCAATTTGCTCCCAAGTCTGAATCGAAAACAGGGACCGCCGCCACTTTTTCGTATTCACGGTGTGGACTCGATCAATCAGCGGACGCCGGGGCGAACGCGGCCCAGACCGAGGCTCGGGCAACGTACAGAGCAACTCCGCCCAGCGTTCCTCAATGACCCACCCCAGGCTGGCTTCGGGAAACGCTCGGCGTAACGCCGTAACCGCCGGGAGCGTGTGGATGATGTCGCCCATCGAACCCAGCCGCACGATCAGTAATCTCCGAGGAGCGAATAAAGCAGGATCCCGCGAAGAATCTGGCGCCCGCGATGGCATGCTCAGGAATGCCGTCCGATCCGCGAGCGAATGATCTCGGTTGCGGAGTGATCCTTGGGATCGCCCACGATCTCGACCCGACCACCACACTCCAGCACCACGTCCCGCTCGGGCACGGTGTCAGCTGTGTAGTCAGTACCCTTCGCGTGAACGTCGGGGCGCACTTCTCGGATCAGGGCTCGCACATCGCGTTCAGGGAAGACGATGAGAGCGTCGACGTCAGCCAGTGCGGAAAGAATTTCGGCGCGCTCCTCAGCGGGCATCAGCGGTCGGCCCTCTCCTTTCAGTGCACGCACCGATTCGTCGGAGTTAATGGCCACGATCAAGCGTCCGCCCAACTGCTTGGCAGCATGCAGATAGCGCACGTGTCCGACGTGCAGGAGGTCGAAGCAGCCATTGGCGAGCGTAATGGAATCACCCAGCTGTCGCCAGGTCGCAACCTGCTCCTTCAATTGCTCGCGATTTAAGATTTTCTGTGTAGACATTCAGTGGGCTCTTGTCGCCGGTGGCGATTGCTCAAGCGCTTCGAGTAATTCCTGCGCCGTCACCGTCGCGGTTCCGCGCTTCATCACCACGATTCCGCCCGCATAGTTCGCCAAGTAGGCGGCCTCTTCGGTGGTGGCCCCTGCCGCAAAAGCGGCGGCGAAAGTCGCGATCACAGTGTCGCCTGCCCCGGTCACATCCGCCACCTGATCCGATCCAAAAATCGGAACGTCAATGGGTTTGTGTTTGCTGGAGAACGCTGCCATGCCATCCCGACCGCGGGTAATCACGAGCGATTGCAGGTTCATGCGCGACATCACCTGCTCGCCAGCTGAGCACAATCGCGACCAATCGTTTCCGATCCGAGCACCCAACGCCGCCTCGACTTCCGGTTCGTTGGGTGTGGCCGCGGCTACGCCGGAATATTGCAGCATGCGGTACCGCGAATCGAGGATGACCGGGATCCCCTCGAGACGTCCGCGCTCGCGGATCGCGTTGAGAATCGCAGGACTCGCCGCTCCATAGCCATAATCTGAAATGAGCACCGCGTCGGAGGCACGTGCGTACTCCCGCGCGGCCAGGACCAATTCGCGTTTCAAGTGACGGTTGGGCTCGGTTTCGGGTTCGCGATCAACGCGGACTACCTGCTGTCGGGCGGTGTGCGTCATACCGGCTAGGATGCGGGTCTTGGTCACAGTCGTGTAGCTCTTGTCCTTCAATACCCCGGTCACTGGAATATGTTTGTGGCGAAAAGCTTTCAGCAGTAGGCGTCCGGCTTCATCGTCTCCCACCACACCCACGGGGAGGACATTAACCCCAAGGTCGGCAAGATTGTTAATCGCGTTGGCGCCCCCTCCGGGCAGTACCGTCCGCTCGCGATGTTTCAGAATCAGGACGGGAGCTTCTCGCGAGACGCGCGAGATTTCCCCGAAGACGAATTCGTCGGCGACCAGGTCCCCGACGACGGTGACCGTGACCTTAGGAAATGATTCGACAATTTTTTTCAGCCGCTCGGTTTCTTTGGGGTGCTTGGTCATTGAGGTATCACGGCTCGCTGCCTCTCAGGCACCGATTTTCTCACGCCTGGCTCGTCGTTCCGCGACGATCCTCAACATAGTATCGACGACGTTAGCCGAGTCCAGCAATTCCATCTTGACCGCGACCACCGCCAGCGGCTGAAGTGCAGAGAGAAATCCGCCCAGGTTGATGGCATCCTTTTCGGTGGTGACGAAGCCTTCTGCCTCGCTCTGCTGGCGCAACTTCAACAGATCCTGAATGTCCCGCTCGGTATAGGCATGGTGATCCCGGTAGAGAGCTTGCGCCACAGCCTCGACGCCCGCGGTGCGCAGTTGCAACAGAAAATTCTGCGGACGCGCGATTCCGCAAAAGGCAACCGGACGATTGGGAAGATTCTCATGAGAAATTCCTCGTCGCACCCGCCATACTAGTTTGCCATTTAAAGGAAACGATTCGGGCGAAGCGCCGCTTGTCAGTACGACCGCGTCTGCACGAAACAACGATCGAAGCGGCTCGCGCAAACGCCCGGCAGGAAGCAAACGGTCGCGTGCGTCTTCAGGCGTAACCAAGACGATATCGAGATCACGTGCCAGGGCGCGATGCTGAAAGCCGTCGTCCAGCAGATGAAGCTGCCGGCCAAAGTGCTTTTCCGCGAACACGCCTGCCGCATAACGATCCTCGCCTACGATCACTGGCACATCCAAACGCCGAGCCAGGAGCAATGGTTCGTCACCAAAATCTCGAGACGAACCCGCGGGATCTACTCGCGCTATACCGCGTGTTCGGCGGCCGTAGCCGCGAGAGAGTATGTCGAACTTGATGTCTCGCTTGGCTAGCAATTCTCCCAAGAGGAGGACGAACGGCGTCTTACCCGAGCCGCCAACGGATAAGTTTCCGACGCTGACCACGGGACCTCGTAGACATCGCGCACGCACGACGCCGCGTTCGTAAAGCGCGTTGCGAGTACGCACACCGAGGCCGAAAATGGAGGACAAGGGATTCATTCACTGCGCTCACGAGGCAGCCGGATGGGTTGCTCTCGACTCCGGCCCGTCCCCACACCATCATCTGTACCGGCCAGAAGGTTTTCTAAAGCCTGCATCGTCCTTTGAGTTGCTCCCATTTGCGCCCGCAGAGTCTCTGCGGCCCGTTGGCCCAGTTCCGCACGCTCTGCGGGGTTGGCGATGAGTTCCATAAGCACGAGTGGAAGTTCGGCTGGACCGACCACGCGAAGGGCATCGCGACTCTGAAATAAACTGACGATGTCCCGAAAATTCTCGGTATGGTTGCCCACGATGATTGGAACTCCGTGCAGTGCCGGCTCGATGATATTGTGTCCACCGCGAGGGACGAGGCTCCCGCCAACGAACGCCACATCGGCCAGCGAGTAAAGCGCCGCGAGTTCGCCAATCGTGTCAATCAACAGAACGCCACCGGCAATAGAATCGCCGCCCCACAAAGAACGTCGCCAGAAGCGGATCCCAAGCTTCTCGATCAATTCGGCCACTTCGCCGAACCGCTCCGGATGACGCGGCGCCAGGATCAGGGCAGCGCGAGGATGACTGGCCAGAACATTCACAAAGGCCTGCAGCAGAATCGGTTCTTCGCCATCGACTGTGCTACCACAAACAATCACCGGGCTGACATTAGTTTGTTGGAACACCGTTCGCAGGCTGGCGATGATCGGCGGCGACGCGGGCGCAGGCGCATCAAATTTCAAGTTGCCGGTTACGTGAACTCGCTCAGCCGGAACGCCGATTTCCTGGAGGCGGCGAGCATCTTCCTCAGTCTGAGTCAGAAAAAGATCGACCTGGCGCAGAATTCCGCTCAGCAGATAGCGGAAGCGACGGTACCCTGGCCAAGAGCGGTCCGAGATTCGCGCGTTCACCACCGCAATTCTCGCGCCGCTGGCATGAGCAAGCCGCAGGAAGTTTGGCCAGAACTCGGTTTCTGCGATGACAATCAACTCGGGGCGCAGCAATCGCAGGTATGGCCGGATGGCAAAGGCGAAGTCCAGCGGGAAGTAAAAAGCGTCGTCCTTCCCAAAGCGATTTCGAGCCAACTGTTGACCGGTGTCCGTCGTGGTCGAGATTACCACTCGATATTGTGAAAAACGATTTTTGAGTTCCGCAACCAATCCGCTGATCGCCAGCACTTCACCGACGGATACGGCGTGGATCCAGATTGTGGGTCGCGACGACAAAGCCTGCAGGCGAGGCGGAATCCTCCCCAAGCGTTCGCCGAAGCCAGCACGGTATTTTCCGTGGCGCAACCCTTGCAGCAACCAATAGGGGAGGCTGACCAGCAGCCCCGCCGCCAGCAGCGCACTGTAGATCAGATACATGTAAGAATGGACATTCTACCTGTAACCCTCTTGCCCAAGGCACCACCGTTTACGAAGTTTGCATCCTATAATCGAGAATTATGTTCTGCCCACATACAAATTCTTGGCGAGCGCTGTCCGCAGTTTCTGTTTTGTTGGTGTCATCAATCCTCTGCCTGGCGGGGAAACACTTCGTTATGCCGGCGGCGCAGCCAGCGAAGACGTATCCCGCCCACGACGAGCATCCCAATGAAGCCGTCACAGTGGGGCTTGATCCATACGATATGGCTGACAAGGCAAACATCTTTTCGGTTCACTACAGCGACGTGGGCCTTATACCTATATTGGTGGTGATTACCAACGATGGCAATCAGCCGGTCGCGCTGGCAGGAATGAAGGCGGAGCTGGTTACTGTTGATCGAACCAAGATTCCGCCTTCGACTGAGGACGATCTTTACCGCCGCGTCTCCCGTCCCGCAACAGGCGGTGTTTCTCCGAGTCCCCTGCCCTGGCCGAAGAAGGCGAAGGGCAGCGTGAGCAAGGAAGCGATGGACGAAATTCAGAACTCCCAGTTTGCAGCCAAAGCGGTTGAACCCCACGGCACCCAGTTCGGCTTCATGTTTTTTGATGTGTCCGGGATTTCAACGCCGCTGGCGGGTGCGCACTTTTATTTGACCGGAGTGCGCGACGCCAAAGGGAATGAATTGATGTATTTCGAAGTCTCGCTGGAAAAATATCTGAGCGCCCCGACCAAGACAAACTAGCGGGGCGCTTGCCCCCGGGATCACGGCTTAGAACCCTTTATAATCGCTGGATATGGCCACGACCTCGGACACCGCCGTAGCGGCCCGCGCCAAGTACGAACCGGTCATCGGATTGGAGGTGCACGTTCAGCTTTTGACCGTGAGCAAGATTTTCTGTTCGTGCTCCACGCGCTTTGGCGATCCGCCGAATACCAATGTTTGTCCGGTTTGCCTGGGACTTCCAGGTGCTCTGCCGGTGCTGAATCGCAAAGCGGTGGATTTCGCGGTACTGGCGGCGATGGCTCTCGGCTGCCGCGTCAACGAGACGTCCATATTCGCGCGCAAGAACTATTTTTATCCCGACCTGCCAAAGGGCTATCAGATTTCGCAATACGACAAGCCGTTGGCGGAATTCGGCGGGATCGAAATCACAACCGCAGCTGGAGCTAAGAAAATCGGCATCACGCGGTTGCACCTCGAAGAGGACGCTGGCAAGAGCCTGCATGAAGGCTTTGCGAATTCCGCAGAGACTACGGCTATCGATCTGAACCGCAGCGGAGTGCCGTTGATCGAAATTGTCAGCGAACCGGATATCGCTTCGCCCGCCGAAGCGTACGAATATCTGACCCGGTTGAAGGAAATCATCCTGTACACCGGCGTCAGCGATTGCAATATGGAAGAGGGTTCTCTGCGCTGCGATGCCAACGTCAGCGTGCGCCCGCGCGGCCAGAAACAGTTCGGCACCAAAACCGAAATCAAGAACGTGAATTCGTTCCGTTTCATCCGCGAGGCACTGGAGTATGAAATTGATCGCCAGATCGAGATCGTCGAATCCGGCGGCAAGATCACGCAGGAAACCCGTCTCTACAATTCGGCGGAAGGCAAGACTTACGGCATGCGCTCGAAAGAACAGGCGCACGACTACCGGTATTTCCCCGAGCCCGACCTTCTGCCGCTGGTGGTAGACGAGAAGTGGCAGACGGAAATTCGCGGCGGTCTGCCCGAATTACGTGAAGAGCGTCGCAACCGCATGGTCGCCGAGTACGGCATCACCGACTACGACGCGCAGGTGCTGACGGCCACGAAGTCATTTGCCGATCAGTTCGAGACGGCCGCGAAAGCCGCGAAAAATCCGAAGCGCGTCGCGAATTTGGTGCAGGGCGAACTGATGGGACGATTAAAAGCCAAGGGCCTGGAGATTGAGCAATCGCCGATTTCGATGAAGGGCGTCGCTCTGTCGGCGGATCTAGTAGAGAGCGGCGCGATCTCGGGCAAGATGCTCAAGGATTTGTACGACCTCTGCTTCGAACAGGGGAAGGATTTCGGCGAAGTTTACGAGAAAGAAAAGCCCCAACAGATCACGGATTCCTCCGCAATCGAAGAGATCATCGACGAAATCATCGCGGCCAACCCCAAGCAGGTAGAGCAATATCGCGCAGGCAAGAAAACGGTGATGGGCTTTTTCGTGGGCCAGGTGATGAAGATGTCAAGAGGTCAAGCCAATCCGCAAATGGTGAATGCCCTACTCGCCAAGAAACTAGAGGGTTGACAGCCGCCTTCGGATTCCACCGTTGTCCGGTACAATTGAAAGTTTACGTAGCAACCGCGGGACTGACTGTGGCCTCTGGCCGATAACTGCGCGAGAACCACCGGCATGTTCAAGAAGATTCTAATTGCCAACCGGGGAGAGATTGCGGTGCGGGTGATCCGCGCCTGCCGCGAACTGGGGATTACTTCGGTTGCGGTCTACTCCGACGTCGATCGCGCCTCGCTGCATGTTCGCAAGGCGGACGAGGCTTACCATATCGGGCCTCCTGCGGCTGCGGAATCATATTTGAACTTCGCGAAGATTTTGGGTGTTGCGAAACGCAGCGGTGCAGACGCGATCCATCCGGGATACGGTTTTCTTTCAGAGAATGCACGATTTGCACAGGCGTGCGTGGATGAAGGGATAAAGTTCATTGGCCCGACCGCGGCTTCGATGGAAATGATGGGATCGAAAACGCGGGCACGGCAGGAAATGGAAAAGGCTGGGGTTCCGTTCGTGCCGGGAACATCGAGAGGGCTGGAGTCGCCCGAGCAGGCCGAACAGGTGGCGGCGAAGATTGGCTATCCCGTGATGCTGAAGGCGGCAGCGGGCGGTGGCGGAAAAGGCATGCGCCTGGTGCATGCGCCGGGAGAGGTGAAAGCCGCTCTGGAAGCGGCCCAGAGCGAAGCCGAGCGGGCATTCGGAGACCGCGAAGTTTACATCGAGAAGGCAATCATCAATCCGCGTCACATCGAAATGCAGGTGCTGGCCGACGAGCATGGCAACACGGTGTATCTGGGCGAGCGCGAGTGTTCCATCCAACGGCGGCATCAGAAGGTACTGGAAGAGTCGCCATCTCCGATCGTTGACCCGGACATGCGGCGACGCATGGGCGAGATCGCGGTCCGAGTGGCCAAAGCAGCGAGCTACACCAACGCAGGGACAGTAGAATTCCTGGTCGATCAGGACAAGAATTTTTATTTTCTGGAAATGAATACGCGGCTGCAGGTGGAACATCCCGTAACCGAATTAATTACCGGGCTCGACCTGGTACATCTGCAGATTCGGATTGCGTCCGGCGAACAACTGCCATTTGGGCAAGAGGATGTTCGCATCCGGGGGCACGCCATCGAGTGCCGCATTTACGCGGAAGACCCTGACAACAATTATTTTCCGAGCCCAGGCAGAATCACTTTGCTGCTATTGCCTTCGGGGCCCGGAATCCGCCTCGACAGCGGCATGTACGAGGGTTGGACGGTTCCCGTCGATTACGATCCGCTGCTGGCCAAATTGATCGGTTACGGCACCGACCGGAAGCAGGCAATCTCCCGGTTAACGCGTGCGCTGCACGAGTATTTTGTAGGCGGCATCAAAACCAACATTTCGCTCTTCCGCCGCATTCTGACCGATTCGGATTTTCAGGCTGGAAAGCTGGACACCGGCTACCTGGATCGGTTGCTGAAGACAAGGCCTCCTGAAGTGCGGGGTGAAGATGCGGACGTCGCAGCCATCGCGGCTGGAATTTTTGCAACACTGGATCCAGCATCCGCAGTCGCCAGCAATGGAAACTTATCCGCGAATCCTGCCAATATAGCGAATCGCGAAACTACGGTGCCGGGTTGGAAGCGGGCAGCAAGAATGGAAGGGCTGGGGTAAGAAGAAGTGGCTTGCGGACCCCGGCTTCCCGGCAAGCCGCCAATTTCTTATGGTTTACGACGTCACCATCGACGGCAAGGATTACCGGCTCGAACTGATGCGGACAGAAACCGGCTGGCAATGCCAATTGAACGGCCGCGACATGCAAGTCGACGCGGTGCTCGCAAGACGCGATGTGCTTTCAGTTTTGATTGGAGGAAGAGCCTTTGAGATCAAGCGAGAGCATACAGCGACGGACATGCATCTGTGGGTGGGCAGTGTCCGCTACCTTGCCGAATTGCGTGATCCCAGATCGCTCCGCGGCCGCAAAGGCGCTGGCGCGGACGAAAAAGGTCCGAAAAAATTGCTAGCACCGATGCCAGGCAAAGTGGTGCGCGTACTGATTGGAGAGCAGCAAGCGGTTGAGGCTGGCCAAAGCGTGCTGGTGGTAGAAGCGATGAAAATGCAGAACGAAATCAAGTCGCCCAAGAAGGGGACAGTACAAAAAATTGTGGCCGCCGAAGGTGCGAATGTCAACGCAGGGGATGTGTTGGCGATTGTGGAGTAACCTTAGTCGTGGCGTTCGTCAGATCTTCGTAAGAGTATATTTTTCTGGTTTCTCTGATTTGCCCTCTAGCCAAACGATTTCGAGGTCCATTTTCTTATCGTCGACGATTTTGTAAATAATCCTTTCCACGTGAGCCGCATCTGCACTCTTCAAATTCGTGACGTCGAATGCCTCAAACTCCATCACCCGTGGCTGGCTACTGTCTCTAAGTCTCAAGCGTGGCGCATTGCCCGCATTGCAAAAATGGGTCATCAGAAGGCTTTGGCCATCGCGGTAGATAACGGAAAGCTCTTTGCCAAATTGTTCCGTCACGATAGAGCCTTTGGAGCCAACTTCGTAAGTCATTTCAATCGGCTGAGTCTTTCCCCCCGATTGAATCGCCCACTTCCCTTGTAGGCTCTTGAAAGTCTGAAACGCGGTTTCGGAACTGTTTACAGCGGCGGAATCGGAATGGATCATCAAGAATAGAAGGCCAATTGCAGACAGCATTATCGTCAGTTCTCTGCAGCGTTCCCAGCGATCGCTCATCCTGAAGCCTCTGTTGGTCTGCTATTTCGCGAAGCCGTTGCCTTCCAGTACCTTCTGGGCGTAGTAGTTCTCTACCTTGGCCTGATCGCGCAGGACTTCGTAGTACGCAGCCTTCAGGAGTTGTTCGCGCCGATCGCGGAGCTGGGAGCGGATCGCCTCCTGCACGCGAGGGTCGGACAATTCGCGCTGGCCCGCGGTTTCCTTTGCAATCAGTTTCACGACGCGGAATCCCACAACCTGCTTGGTCATTGGATTGACCACGGTGATGATTGGGCTGTACTGGCCGGCTTTTAGCTTGGTGACGGTATCGCGAGTGACTGGGTCGGTATTCTTCAACGACGATTCGGGTGTAAAGCCCAGGTCGCCGCCGTTCCCCGAAGTCTCCGTATCCTCGGAATAGTTCATGGCCAGCGTGCCGAAGTCGTCACCACTGTCCAGGCGATTTACGATCATCTGAATTTTCTTGCGCGCGTCAGCCTCGTTTTGCGCCTTGTCGTTCTTCAGATTGTGGACCTGGGGATTAGGCACCGTGGTCACGAAAATCTGGGCCAAATGGTACTGTGGCTCGACCAGATTGAATTCCGATTTATGGGCATTGTAGTAATTCGAAATGTCCTGGTCGGAAATATTGATCTTCGAGGTCACTTCCTTGTTGAGAACCTTGTCCACCGTAAGGGATCGCCGCAAATCACGCTTGAAGTCGTCGAGCGTAAGTTTTTTCTCTTTCATGCGGGCATCGAATTCCTCTTTTGTGTACGGCGACTTGATTTCGTTCAGCTTGCGCTCGACTTCGTCGTCGGTAGCCAGGAGTCCGAGTTTTTCCGCCCGGCGCATTAACATTTCATTCTCGATTAGTTCGCGCAGGATACTGAGACGCAGGCTGGTAGCTTGTTCTCCGGTTGGCTGCTGCTGGGAGCCCGCAGTTTGGTTTTCATAGTACTTCTCCACGTCCACGCGGTAAATCTTACGGCCGTCGACAGTGGCGGCAACATCGTCACCAGCCATCTTGGTTCCGCAGCCAATAGAAACGGCGAGAAGCGAAACAGAAAGTACGACCAGAACGAGACGAAATAGCGAATTAGTTTTCAATGGATCCTCTTGGAACTATTTGCTGGGTGCTTCTGACTTGGGCGGAGACGAAGCCCCGGGGTGCGCGGGCGCCGACACACCAGCCTGCTGCAACGCCTGGTCGAGGGCCGCACGCACTTCGCTGATGGGAAGGGCCCCGTCCATTTCCTGCCCGTTCACAAACATGGTCGGCGTAGCGGTCACGCCCACGCCCTCGGCGTCGTGCATTGAGGCTTTGACTGTGTCTTCATTCTGCGCCTTGATACAGGACTGAAGTTTGGCCAGGTCGAGATTATGTTTCTGCCCCTGCTCGAGGGTCAATCGGTCCAGCACGGAGAACTGAATGTCGCGACTTTTTTGCGAATTCACTTCCTGCTGATTAGCATGGATATGGTCGGCTAAATCCCAATATGCATCGCCATTTTGCGCTGCCAGGCAGTTCGCGTCCACCGCGGCGTGCGTGGCCCAGGGGTGGATCTCCGTCAAGGGATAATCCTTGTAGACGAATTCTACGCGGTCCCCGTATTCTTTCAACAACGTGGGGAACAGGGTCTGATGCATGCGTGAGCAAAAGGGACACTCGAAGTCGTCGAAGTTGACCAAAATCACTTTGGCATCCTTGCTGCCGCGGATTGGCCGTCCGTTCAGATCGATCTTCTTCATGTTCTCGGCGTAGGGATCTTTGGTCAGGTCCAGGAGAGTCATCCGTGCCAGTGTCTTGCCGTCCCTGGAGAGGAGGAAATCGTAAGTTTGTTTCTTTTCTCCGCCCTCCATCGTGATAGTGACAGAGTCATAATTGGCAAAATCACTGGGCCGGAGCGGGCCAACGGTGATCTTCACGCTTGCGGGAATGCTGTAAGTAGCCCGCACTTGACGTTCGATTTTCTGAACGACGTCGGACGACGGAAGCGCGGACTGCGCCGAACAGCCGAGGCAAACCAGAACCAGAACAAAGATCGAACGTCGCAATAGTGTCACCAGAAACCGCCTGTACATTGGGATTATGCAAGATTATCTCATACGGAACGAACCGGAGGGGCCAGTCATGCGGGGCTTCCGCCACAATCTTTGTGGTATGGAGCACGCATCGATCAAGCCTTGCGGGAGAGTTCTTCAACCGGCAACAGAGAGTTCATGGAGCCGGATCGAAAGCCCTCGAGGTCAAGAGTCACGAACTTGAAACCAAGAGCCTTGAAAATGCAACTAAATTCCGCCGCCATCGCGGGACTAAGAGCGCGCGGCATTTCGTCTCGGGCAATTTCGATGCGGACGATTTCCCCATGGTGGCGCACCCGGAACTGCCGGAAGCCCAGGTCCCGCAACGCATCTTCGCCCTGCTCGACCCTGCTAAGAGCCTCGCGCGTAACTGCGCGTCCATATTCGATGCGCGAGGACAAGCAAGCTGAAGCGGGCTTGTCCCACACCCGCAAGCCGGCGCTGTGCGCCAGTTCTCGAATTTCCTGCTTGGTTAATCCGGCTTCCAGCAGAGGAGCCGCAACATGGTGCTTGCGGGCAGCAATTTGACCGGGACGAAAATCACCCTGATCGTCCACATTGACGCCGTATGCGATGGAGTCGAACCCCCGCGCGACGCGAAAGGATTCCATCACCGTGAAAAGTTCGTCTTTGCAATGAAAACAACGGGAGGCATCGTTGCGCACATATTCCGCCCGGTCGAGTTCGCTCGTGGTAATAATTTCAAGCGGAATATCTTGCTCGCGAACAAAAGCGATCGCATCTTCGAGATGGGTGCGGGCCAGGCTGGGAGAATCCGCAATTACTGCAAGCATGTCCGATCCCAGGGCCTGGTGCGTCACCCAAGCGAGGAAAGCGGAGTCTACGCCGCCGGAATAAGCAACCAGGCTTCGACCCAAAGTGCGGATCTTGGCGTCGAGCGCAGTGCGCTTGGAGGTGAGTTCTGCGAGCATACGGCATTTTAATACGACGAACGGTTAGGTGGCGGCGATGCGTCCGATGCATCTCCCGCACTTTTTCTGGCGTAGAGCAGAATTTCGATCCCCGCGAATTCACGCTTCTCGACCGCGGAATAGCTCGTCCCGAGAATTTGGGAGAGTTCAACCGACCTGGCGTCCGGCAGTCCCGAATGAGTCTCTGCGTAAGTGAGCACGAGCCAGGCTCGCGGATGCTTGGGTAGTGAGCGTTCAATCAGCGCGTCGTCAGGCTTC